>Ga0310695_10008168_pt1 | contig 16336 bp, 23 predicted proteins | sample RumenRJG_04DNA_FD_203882 | JGI IMG/M metagenome (GOLD analysis project Ga0310695, IMG submission 203882) | Bovine rumen microbial communities from Lethbridge, Alberta, Canada - RJG_04 (v2) (version 2) | ecosystem: Host-associated > Mammals > Digestive system > Stomach > Rumen | place: Canada...
AATCCTTGCCATCCAGACCAGAGTATAAATGAAGAGCGTTGGTATTCCCAGCAGATAGGCTACCCAGTATCTCTGCGTTCTTCTGCCTAGGATGCAGTCCAGTTCTTCCTGCAGACCGCCAAGCGGCATGTAAAGAAGAAAGAACAGACCGGCTGTGAAGAAATCTATGAACCCGAGAAAAAATCCCGGACGATTTGTGTGTTTGAATTTCATAATCCGATGCCGATTAAGGGGATTGCGTTTATAACGGGCTCCTCGTATGGATGTACCCGTTTAACGGCAGCGATCGTTTCATTCAGCTTTTCCGAATGAATGGTGACTTCTACCTTGAGCTCCGGTTCGCAGGAAATTACACCTTTCTTGCCAATATAAGGATGAGTTCCGTCCAGCGGCCGCCAGGTCCCCATCACGTGGGAATAGGAAAGACAGGAGTCATAATTGCCGATATGACCGGCATCCACACTTTGAAGAGCGGATTGAAGAGCTGCAAAGTGCGTTTCGGGGATGAATATTTCGAGCTTGATATAATCTGACATTTGCTTCACTCCAAAATGGGCATTCAGCTCAGAGATGTTGAAAAAAGTCCCTGCATCATTTCAAAAACTTTTTCAGGCTTGCCTCCGGTACGGCAGGGAAGAGAGAGCACAGATACTCCATTAGCCGTTCATAGGACTCTTCCGGTTTCCTCTGATATACTTTGTCTGAAAAGGCATCGCCCATGAAAATCTCAGGCGTACTGTATTCTGCCACGCCCCAGCCGCGGCGGTTTCCTCTCTTATCGAGCGTGTAAACGAAGTTGCTGATAATCACATAGCACTGCTCCTGCAATCGCGTGATGGAACTGTCGAAGCCCTTCTTGCCATCGGTTTTCTGCCAGCGACCGTTATAGGCATACCCTCCGGATTCTCTCAACTCCTTTGAGAGAACTGGAGCTTTCTTCTCGATCAGATCATAAAGCTGCTTATCCTGGAACCTGGCCAGCCCGTCATCGTAGCGGGCATCGAAATCGTATCCGTCCCTCCTGTAGTTGGCGAGATCCAAAAAAAGATCGGAGCGAACATAAGTGGATTTCTTTTCAAACAGCTTCCCATAAGCACAGCCAGTGGCCTGAATCACCGGGCCCTTCCATTCCCATGTGTCTTCTCCGGAATCGGAGAAAAGAACCGCAGAACTGCAATGCTCCTCCAGGGAGAAACCGGGAATGGATATGGAGAAGTAGGGAATGATTCCAACCTTCTGGATGGCATCAATCAGATCCTGCCTGGAGCGGACATAAAAATCGTAGGCCATTATTCAATCCTGAACTGCTGTGTGTCGTCCAAAGATTTTTTGCGAACCGGAGCAGGATAATAGGTGCTTCGAACATTTTGCAAGGCAGCAATCATAGAATCAATGCTGTCTTTACTGGAAAAGCCCATCAGAATGCGCTCTTCCTCATTGGACAGATTGTAGAAGGCGAATACAGGAATGGGCTTTTCTGTAGTTCCGCCTTGAAGAATATGGACTCCGACATCGCCGGTTCCGAGGTTGATGGTGTGCTTACTCAGATTGATCATTTATAAATCTCCCTCCAGAATCCTGTTAGCGCTATTGTACTACCTTTTATCTATGCTGTCGATAGAAATGTAATAAGGATGAAAATACTCCTATTTGTAAACGCAGGACTTATACATATTGTCGCTGTGTCAGGGGTTCAATATCGTATGTTCGGCAAAAGAGAGAGCTCAGAAGTGCCTACAAACTGGCTTTCTGGGCTCTCGGCTTCTTTTCCGCACATCAATTTCGCGCTTTTGACAGGCCAGTTTTATGTTCAAATTGGAGTTCAGAATGAGATTTTTCACTTGGAAAGGAGTCAGAACTTATGCATGCACCTCAACTGACAAGGAAAAGAGCAGGCCGAAACCTGCTCAAGTGATTAAACCTTTACGGGAAAGCCATTCAGTTCAGCGCCGCCGTCTGCCGGAATCATGATATATTTCTTTCCGTCGAGTTCTCTGGTTTCAATCAGGAAGCTCTGCTCCGGTGAGACCGTGATCGTGACATCGCCTGCCTTGACCTCAAAGTGCCTCACGTCTACGATGTTCTCAGGATTCAAGGCAGCATTTCCAAATCGATCCGCATAGCCATTTTTAAAGGCCGACAGTTGTTCCTCAGCAACTCCGCAGTCTGTGAGAATGGTGCCGATATCATCGCAGGATACGGTGAGGGGCTCCTCATCTTTATTCTTTGCGTGTTCAGTCACTTTTGCTGTCAGTTGCTCGTGTACGGAACGGATGACATCCATGCTGCAGTCAACAGAATCATAAAGAACAGACTCAAAGGCTTCTCGCTGCTCGGCTGGTGTCAGCGAAAGCTCAGTACAAAAGATCTCCTCAATAAACTCATAATGCATCTCGTCCGGCTTCCGGGAATAGAACAGAGCATTGTAGATATTGGAAACACGGTTGTCGAATGCGGGGAACAGAAAGCCAAGCTCCGGAGCACCGACGATCTGCTTCGCAAGGCAATTGTGGAACTCGTTTTCACCAGAGAAGTAACCCAGCTCCAGTTTGCCGTCCTTTACAGGGCACACGGCACAGATAAAATAACGGAAGACCTGATCGGATTCTCCGGAAGCATAGTCCTTGGCAGACCGGTCAACATCACCGTGACTGTGGAAAGGCACATCATAGGTATCATTGGCACAGAGAATCAGATAGTTGGTATCTCCCATATCGAGGTTTTCGATCACTTTCCGGAAAAAAGCCTGACGCGCGTCAGCATTGTCTTCGCGAAGTGCCATCAGTAAACGATGCTCTTCGCTGTCAGCAACCTGCTCTGTGGAGAAAACAATATCTATAAGGTTCCGGCCGAGAGAGCCTGACAAAGTCTTCTTGAGAAAAGCCAGATACTGCTCAGACTCCTCTTGTGGCATCAGAGCAATTGATTCGTCAAGCAAGGAAATGACTTCCTTGCTGCTGCCATTTACATAGCATCCGTAGATTTTGCTGATATTGGCTTTTTCAGGCTTGAAACGCCTGCTCAGTTCACTGATTTCCTTCTTGTTCATCCGTCTTCTCCAGTTTAAAAAAGAATATCTTCGTAACCACCGTCGTCCATCACGACAGCCGTGATGGTTCCTCGTTCGGCTGCTTCAACCTTGTTTTTCTCCAGTTGAGCCGCAATCAAAGCGGCTTCTCTGGAGCTACATGTTCTGAGAATAATGACAGGATCCGTTTTCCTGATGACTGCAAACACGACAATTTCCTCCTGCAGATAGCGTACGGGCATGGATTATAGTCAAGGAAAACGGGAAAATCAAGTCTTGACTTTTCACCGTCTCTGTGCTACGGTTTCTCAGCCTCCAGAAAATAGAGGCGCTGTAAACAGAAATCGGAGTCCGAATCTGCATGTGATCATGATGCGGATGGACTCCGGTTTTTGAATTCTAAGGATGATTTCTCAGGTCTCAGGATTGTAAAGAGATGCCGAAAATGGTAAAATGAGCAACAGCTTTTTGAGACCGGCGGAGGAAGGGGCTTGTAGTCAATGGGACTGTTTGGTTTTCTGAAAACAAATGACATTAACGTTGAAGCGAAAGGCAGAGAAGAGAATTCTATCCTTGTGGATGTAAGAGAACAGGACGAATATGGCGCAGGGCATATCCCGGGAGCGGTCAATTTTCCTTTGTCAATGTTAGCCAGAGCTGATACACCGTGGGATAAGAGCACACCGATCTACGTCTACTGCCTTGCCGGGACGCGGAGCAGAAGAGCAGTCGGCATTCTGCAGAGCAAAGGCTATACAAATGTAAAGAACATCGGTGGTATCAACTCCTGGCGCGGGAGTCTGGAGAAGTGAAAGAATCGGCTTCGATGAATCAAATGCTTTGGGCACATGCCAGAGACAACCTGGTCGCGGCAGTTGTTTCGCTTGGTTTCCCGGCTGAACTTGGCGAAGCAGCGGCCCGGCATCTTGGAAGTCCAAAGGCAATCGAGCGGATGACGGCATATCTGCGCTATGCAGAACCGACAGATGCAAATATGATTGTAGATGAAATGCTCGCGATCCGGAATGAGATCGACGCGTGGAAAGAGAAAAAAGCCAGTGTCGAGGCAAATTGCCGATACAACGAATTGCTTTACTATGGACTGGAGGACGGAATTGAAGCAGATGACGATTAAGGAAAGACGGTGAGGTGGAGTGGCTGCTGTGAACAAAGACTTTGAAGGAAAAATTGCCGTTATCACGGGGGGAGCTCACGGGATCGGCAAATGTATCGCGGATGAGTTTCAGAAATGCGGCGCGATTCCCTGCGTCATAGATAAAACCCCGGGAGAGTATTACGTCGGCGACATATCGGATAAAAGCGTTCTTGAGAGCTTCGCAAAGCAGGTGATTGCCCGCTTTGGACACGTTGATTACCTGATCAACAATGCGCTTCCACTGATGAAGGGGATAGACGCCTGCTCTTATGAAGAGTTTCAATACGCACTCTCTGTAGGTGTAACAGCGCCGTTCTACCTGTCAAAGCTCTTCTCACCGTACTTTGCCGAAGGGGCTTCCATCGTTAATATCTCATCATCCAGAGATAGAATGAGCCAGCCTCAAACAGAAAGCTATTCGGCAGCAAAAGGCGGAATTGCGGCGCTGACGCATGCGATGGCTGTAAGTTTCGCTGGAAGGGTTCGCGTGAATTCCATATCACCGGGATGGATTGAGGTCAACGGCGAAGTTTATGACGGCCCTGATGCCGTCCAGCAACCGGTTGGCAGAGTGGGGGAGCCGTCTGATATAGCCAATATGGTGCTGTTCCTTTGCTCTGAGAAGGCAGGATTTATCACCGGGGAGAACATCTGCATTGACGGCGGCATGACGCGGCAGATGATTTATCACGGAGATAACGGGTGGAAGTTAGAGGTATAAGCTTACAGAATCCTGAAATAGACGAAATGAAAGTTGCAGTCATGAGTTTTCGGCTGTATGCTCCTTGGGTACACAGCCTGAAGGAAAAGAGAATGATCGTCAAAAGCCTGGTTGCCAGACTGCAGAACAGATTTCATGTGTCCGCAGCGGAGGTCGAGGAGCAGGATACCCACCAGATCATTGTAATCGGAGTGGCCGCCATCGTTCCGCACAATGCCATGGCCGACAGCCTGATGGATGAGATTTCTCAGTTTATAGAGGAAAGCACGGAAGCTGAAGTGCTGGATGAAATAAGGGAGATCAGATGACGATCTTCATTGACGCAGATGCGTGCCCCGTAACACGCATCGCCGAGAGAATTGCAAAGCAATACAGCGTTCCGGTCACTCTGCTGTGTGATACAAACCATGTGCTGACATCTGATTACAGCAGCATTATCGTCGTAGGAGCCGGGAACGACGCGGTTGATTTTGTGCTTATCAATCTTTGCCAACGCGGTGACATCGTTGTCACACAGGATTATGGTTTGGCAGCTTTGGCACTTGGCAAAGGAGCGAGGGCCATTCACCAGAGCGGCAGATGGTATACGGATGATAATATTGACGCGATGCTAATGGAACGCCACATGGCAAAGAAGGCCAGACGCAGTGCCAAAAATCACATAAAGGGTCCTTCCAAGAGGACGAAAGAAGACGATATACGATTTGCGGAGAGCTTTGAGCGGATGATTAAGGAAGCCAGAAACAAACCGGATGAGGTGTGAAAATGCCATCGGAACAGGAAATGCGGCTGCATCGCTGCTGTTTTACAGGACATCGGCCCGAGAAACTGGCTCAGTCTCCAGAGGAAGTTCAGCAATGGCTGACAGACCAGATTAAAGATGCCATCGCTGACGGATATCTGACATTCATCACCGGTATGTCAATGGGCGTGGATATCTGGGCGGGTGAGATCATTGTTAATCTCAGGGAGAACGATCCTCGGCTCCATCTCATTGCCGCAGTTCCATGGCCGAGATTTTCAGCAAGATGGAATGCCGAATGGAAGACAAGATATGAAAGGCTGATAAAACGAGCCGATCTTGTCAAACATATCAGTCGAACTTATGATCCGTCTGTTTTTACAAAGCGCAATTTCTGGATGGTCGAACACTGCACAAGAGTAATCGCGTTTTATAACGGATCAGATGGCGGCACGAAAGAAATGATAGAGTACGCTCAGGAGCGGGATATTGACGTTGTTATTGGCGGTATCATACCGCCCAAAAAGAAACCGGCAAAAGAGCTGGATCCAGGACCGGTACCCCAAAGAGATTATCCTCTGAATCTGATTGACGCGATCATGGACTGCGAAACCTATCAAAACTCCAAAATCGTCTGCACGGATGACATTCCGGCTGATTTTGATGATCGATTGAGAAAAGCAGCCTCAACGATAAAAGATGAACGCGCGTATGAGCTTCTGAGGGATCGATATCGGGAAGGTTGTACATTGCAGGCCATTGCCGAGAGAGAGGATCTGTCACGGGAGCGCATCAGGCAATTGCTGGAGAAATACATTAAAAGACTGCGGAATCCGGATATACTGAGATATCTCGATTGCGGGATAGAGAATATTCCTGGGAAGACCTCGGCAGCCATGGTAGAGAGGCTGAGGTGAACGCCCATGTCTGATAGAACAAATACCAGACGGGGCTATGTACCGGATGACGAGAGAAACTTTTCTCCAGAGGGCGTAGAGATCATGCGTACAGCCTCCCGCCATGTGGATTACCTGATCAATGAGGGCTATGATCTGAAGCAGGCGACAACTTTTGTTGGAAATCATTTTCTGCTCTCAGATCGGCAGCGGCTGGCGATTATGCGCAGTCTTGCCACAAAAGAACAGCTGGAAAACCGCAAGATCAAGAGACTTGAGGCTTCAAAACTTTGCGGGCAGGATGTCTGGATTGACGGCTTTAATATGGTCATCACGCTGGAGGTTCTTTTGAGCGATTCCATTCTGTTTGAGTGTATGGATGGAACGATTCGGGATTTGGCGGCATTGCGGGGAACGTACAGAATCATTCCGGAGACGGCAGACGCAGTCAGGATGCTTTTCGATTTCCTGAAGGAAATGAAGATCAACTTGGCAACAATTCTGCTGGATGAGCCGATATCCAATTCCGGACGGCTGAAAGCGCTGATTGCCGACATAGGGGAGAGCTATCCCTTTAAGCTGGACATTTGGATCCAAAGAGATGTAGACCGTACGCTTTACGAAAAAGAGAATGTTATCACGTCAGATTCCATTATTTTGGATCGTTGCCTCAGTTGGGTAAACCTGACTGCAGAATGCATGAATCGACTGGTAAGGGAAGCCCTTCGGGTTTGGGAATGAAACAAAGGTTGAGATCGCAGGACTTTTATGGATATTTGGACTGAACGCCTGGAGCGCAGACATTTGCCGCTGCTGGAACGCTGGATTGAACGCAATTCAGGACAGATGACAACAAATGACCTCCCGTTGGAGGCAGGAGAACTGTCTCAATGGTTTGAAAAGTGCTTATCAGATCCCGAACGGGTAGATTGCCTGGTTTCGGTTTATGAAACGCCGGTTGGAATTGTCGGACTTCGGAAGTGTGCCGGGCAGGAAAGCGCCGCGGAATTGTATCTGCTGCTCGGGGAGACAAACTATAATCCCCTTCGCACAGCAACATATGCCACTCTGAGGATGCTGGACCGGGCGTTTTTGGAATGCGGATTCAATCGGGTGATTGTCCAGGCCTGTAAGGAACATGAGGAATATCTGAATGCGCTGGAACGGATGGGGTTTTTAATGACGGCAAAGAAGGATGCAATGATTTTTGCTTCTGTTGAGAAAAAAGTGTATCTTAACCGAAAGTATCTGTTCTGAGGATCAATAAACAATGAGGAAAACGATTGACGCCGCAAAAGAGTATATAGAAGACCTCTTTGCGGAAAACTCCGATGGCCATGGGTTCGATCATACTATGCGCGTTTACAGGAACGCGCTGCTGATCGCAGAATCTTATCCCGAGGCTGACAATACAGTTGTATCTCTGAGCGCTCTGCTCCATGATGCTGACGATTATAAGCTGTTCAGGACGGAGAATAATGCGAACGCGAGACAATTCCTGGAAGCAGAGCAGGTGGATACAGATACGATTGACCGCATCTGCGAAGTGATCAACTCCGTCTCATTCAGCAAGAATAAGGGGAAGCGCCCTGAAACGATTGAGGGTCAGATCGTTCAGGACGCGGATCGGCTGGACGCGATCGGCGCCATCGGGATTGCCAGAACATTTGCTTTCGGCGGGAAACATAATCGGTCTCTGGAATCCTCCATCGAACATTTTCACGAGAAGCTGCTCCTGCTCAAAGACATGATGAACACCGAAAAAGCAAAGGAACTGGCGGAATCACGTCATGCGTTTATGGAAGAATTCCTGAATGAATGGGAGCGGGAGAGCAGGGATTTATGAAAAAAGTCTATTTTGTGCGGCATGGAGAGTCACAGTGGAACGTGGAAGACAAGATCTGCGGAGTTACAGATTCTCCTTTAACCGATAAAGGATGTGAGCAGGCCGTCAAGACAGGAATGACCATTCTGGAATCAGGAATTCATGCTGATATGATTCTCTATTCACCGCTGCAGCGGGCAGCGGACACAGCCCGAAAGATTTCAGAGATTACGGGGATCCCGGCGAGAGAAGAGCCAAGGCTGATTGAGCAGAACTTCGGTATTTGGGAAGGAACCAGTCCGAGGAACAGCTTGGATTTCTTCCAGGCAAAGCTTAATTTCATCAATTCGTTCGAGAGAGGAGAATCCATGTTCCGTGTGGCACAGAGGATGTATAACCTGCTTGATGAGCTGAAGGTTGATAACCAAACCTACATCCTGGTGGCACATAACGGGATTGCACGCTTTGTAAAGTCGTATTTCGAGGATATGGGGAATGAAGAATTCGCGGCTTTCGGTGTTAAAAACTGCGAAGTCTGCTGCTTTGAATTTGAAGAGCAGCCAACGAGGGATGGATCATGCAAAACAACAAGACAAGTAAATTTATTGCCCTGATTCTCAGACATAAGCCGGAGACGATTGGAATTGCCCTGGATGAGCATGGATGGGCGGATGTACAGGAGCTGATCGATGGGATCAATGCTACCGGAAAGCATCATTTGAACATGAACTTACTGGAGGAGCTTGTCCGGACAGATGAAAAACAACGGTATTCGTTTAACGAAGATCACACACTGATCCGTGCCAACCAGGGCCATTCGATTCCGGTGGATGTGGAACTCGAAGTGAGCATCCCGCCGGCAGTCCTTTATCATGGCACTGGTGAGAAATATGTACTGTCAATTGACGAGCAGGGCTTAATCCCCAAAAGCCGATTGTATGTGCACATGTCTGCCGATAGGGAGACCGCAAAAACAGTGGGAAGCAGGCATGGAAAACCTGTGATCTATGAAATCGACTGCGCCGCTATGGCACATGACGGCTATAAGTTTTATCTGTCCGAAAACCGTGTCTGGCTGACGAAAGCAGTGCCGACGAAGTATCTGAGGAAACTGTCATGATCTAGTCAAGTGTAAACGAGAAGGGGGGTGACCCGGTTATGACCGTTTTTCCCTTGATGGAAACCAATGTTTATGCGGTAAAAGGGAAGATTCTTGTTGTTGGCGCGTGTCTTCCACAGGTGTTCCCTGACGCAGTCGAGAAACTTGCTTCCGATGCCAACCAGGTATATTCCCTTTGTCTTGAGACAACTCATATCAATATGGCTATTACAAAACTGTCCGCAGTTTTCGGTACAGGCCAGCTTGAAAAACTGGTCTTCGCATCGGTGGATAGATCTCCACACTGCACCCAGATGCATTACATCATGCACGAGATTGAACGAACGTTGGAAAAGCATATTCCAGTTGAAAACTATGTTGTTGTAAATGGAGAGATTATTGCAATTCCAGAGGCGGCGATTGACCTTTCCAAGAGTTTGGGGAAACTGGCAGCAATGGTGTGACAACGACAGATTAAAATTACTGAAGTCGACAGAAGGGGAGAAAGAGATGAAGATCTATCATGGCGCGATTCTTACGGTGAATGAGAAAAACGAGGTATTCGAGTATCTCGTAGAGTACAGAGGAAAAATAGTATATACGGGAAATGAACTCCCGAAAAAATACAAGCATGCCGAAGTCATTGAGTTGGGAAACCGTGCATTGATTCCTCCCTTTGCGGACACACACCAGCATTTGGCTTCGTTCTCGGCTTTCCATGCTGGCCTCAATGTGATGGAGGCAGCGTCAAACCGAGAAATCCTGGACATGGTGAGGGATTTTGCCTCGGCAGCAGAAGGAAAAACGCTGATCGCGTTCGGCGCGTCACCGTATTCTGTGGCGGAAGGCAGACTTGTGAGCAGAGAAGAGCTGGATGAAGTCACCTTCGGAAAGCCGCTGTTCATGGTCAAGTACGACGGCCATGCCTGCGTGGTGAACACGGCGCTGCTGAAGAAGCTTCCAAAGAAAATCCAAAAGCTCCGCGGCTATCATCCGGACACCGGAGAGATGAACCAGGAAGCCTTTTTCGCGGTCTCTGACTATATCACCAATTCGCTGTCTATTCCGGAGCTCATTGCGAACATGCAGAAGGCGGTGGATTTTGAGGCAAGCCGCGGGATCGGGCTGATCCACAGCGTCAGCGGTGTCGGATTTGCGCTGAATATGGATATTTCCATGGAAAGCTGGTTTGCCAGAAGCCTTCAGAACGGGTTTCAGCTCCGAATCTTTCCACAGTCGATGGATATCCGAGCCGCAAAGGCCAGAAATCTACCCCGGATCGGCGGCTGCTTTGCTTGTGCGCTGGACGGCTGCTTCGGGTCCCAGGACGCCGCCATGAACGCACCATACGCGAATGACCCGACAAACAGCGGCGTTCTGTACTACACGGATGAGCAGGTGACTGCGTTCTGCATCGAAGCCAACCGTGCCGGCCTGCAGATCGAGATGCATGCCATCGGCGACAAAGCGTTTGATCAGGCAGCGAGAGCTCTGAAGGCTGCTCTGGACGACACACCGCGGGAAGATCACCGGCACGGGATTATTCATGCTTGCCTCCCAACAGAGGTAGGAATGGAAATCTGCAGGCAGTATCACATCCAGATTCCCATGCAGATCGCTTTTGACAACTGGCGTCAGGAGCCGGCCGCTTATACGGAAGAGCTCCTTGGAAAAGAGCGGAATGGCAGACTGAATCCGGTCAGGGACTTTATGAACCTCGGCTGTACTGTTTCGTTTGGAAGCGACGCACCCTGTACCGAACCGGATCCCATCGTATGGCTCTCAAAAGCTGTCAATCATTCCAACCCGGATCAGGCCGTCAGCATCGAGGACGCCCTGCGTATGACAACCTTCAACGGTTATTGGGCAAGCTTTGACGAAAAGATGCGTGGATCCCTGGAAGAAGGAAAGATCGCGGATATGGTTATCCTGTCAGCAAATCCGTACACAACGCCCAAAGAAGAACTGATTCGCCTGAACGTCGAAGAACTGATTCTTCAGGGGAAACCGTATCAACCGCAGAAGCAGAGTGTTCCGGAGGTTGTTCTGAAAGGAATGCTGAAACGGTATCGGACCAGAGCTTAAAGAACCTGTTACCAAGGAAATGATATGTACGTCAAGATAATTGCTATCGCTGTTTTAAGCATCGTCTATCTGTATAATCTGCTGCTGTCCGTCATCAATATGCGGTCAGCGGATAATCCGATTCCTGCCAATGTCGCAGATGTATATGACGAGGATACCTATCTGAAATGGCGGTCGTATCATGCGGAAAAGACGAAGTTTGGAATTGTGACATCGACTGTCACGTTTGTGATTGAACTGATCCTGTTTTCCTGCAATCTGTATGCCCGGTTTGCCGGATTGTTCCCTAAAACATCTTTCATGCAGATGTTTGCTGTGTTTCTGCTGTCCTCATTGGCCTCACTGTTGCTGATCCCGTTTTCTTGGTACAACACTATGGTGATTGAGGAAAAGTACGGGTTCAACAGATCAAGCGGGAAAACATTCTGGGCTGATCAGGTAAAGGAGTTCCTGATAGGCCTCTTGATCATGATCGTGATCGGCTCACTGCTGATGTGGGTTCATCAAAAGCTTGGAGACTGGCTGATTGTGGCATTCGCAGGACTGATGATGCTACTCGTGCTGGGAGTCTCGTTCCTGTATCCGGTGCTGAGCAGAATTTTCAACAAGTTCGTTCCGTTGGAGGATGGGGAACTGAAGGAAAAACTGACAGGACTGTTGGAGAGGAACGGCTATCACGTTCGGGATATCAAGGTCATGGACGCGTCGCGTAGAACGACAAAATCCAATGCTTACTTCACCGGCTTTGGGAAGATGAAGACGATCGTGCTGTTCGACACGCTGGTAGAGTCGATGACAACGGAAGAAATCTGCGCAGTTTTTGCGCATGAACTTGGGCATGGCCTTCATAAGGATACGCTGAAAAACCAGGTTTTGTCTTTTTTCCAATTGATTGTTCTTGCTGTGCTTGCCTGGCTGACACTCAGAACAGAAGGTATCTTTAACGCATTCGGATTTGAAGAAGTGAACTATGGATTTGCGCTGCTTCTTATCAGTAGTGTGGAATTCGCCCTCATTTCACCGCTGTTTGGGCTGGTTATCAACTATTTCTCCCGGAGAGCGGAGTATCGGGCGGATGCACAGGCTGTGAAAGAAGGATACGGAGAGCAGCTTATCAGTGCACTGAAGAAACTGGCAAGACAGAACTTCTCCGATCTCGCACCTTCTTCGATTTTGGTAAAATTGGAATACTCTCATCCTACTCTAAGTCAAAGAATCAAGGCAATAGAACACTCCGACGGGATGGTAGTAAAGGATACAAAGAGATGATTCGTCGTCATATTATCTTTTATGGCTGGGTACAAGGTGTGGGTTTCAGATACCGTGCCCGAAATGCAGCAAATCTTTACGGGTGTACAGGCTGGTGCAGGAATGAATGGGATGGATCAGTGACAATGGAGATCCAGGGAACAGAAGCACAAATTGACAGTGTTATCCTGGCAATTGAGGCCGGGAGAATTGTGAGGATCGAAAATATGCGCAGCGAACAGATCCCTTTGCTGGAAGATGAGAAAGGATTTCGGACGGATTAAACCCATATAATATGGTTCGGATAAGATGTACCTAAGAGCATCAGGAGTGACAAAGTGGCAAGAAAGAAATTAAACCCCAGGCGCATACCGATTGCAAAGCGAGAAATCAATACTGAGAAGATATTAGATGAGGCTATGAAAGATGACATGGCTCATGCCTGGTTGCTTGTGGCCGAACCCTTGCTCAATTATATCAGTTCAGATGAGCTCGGGCAGATGGCCGATGCTGTAAACCGCTTTATCGGGAGAGGCAGTGAGAACGGTAGTAGCGAACTTGCAAGGGTGTCCGCTCTGATCGAAACCAGAAAGCCAAGAGTAGATCCGTCCGGAATCCGATCTGCTATCGATCTGGAGAGGTTCAGAAGGAAAGTTGAACGCATCGCCCTGCACACAGGGCTTTGTGTAGTCTGTCTTGGCCTTGAGAGCACGGGAAGGTTCAGTGAAGAGGACCTGAAGCGCATATTCTTCTCTGCGGATCTTACACTGGCTGAGATCGAAAGCGGTGTAAACAGCTATGAAGAGATTGAGCGGGAGCTCTTGAACCATATGGTTAAGATTGAAATGGATGCGCAGGATCTGTGCAGGATTGATGTGGGAGAACTGGCATGACAATAGACGAGTATATTCTGTCCCAGCCAAAAGAAGTCAGAGATGAGCTTTTCTCTGTGCGCAAAATTATGAACAATACACTGCCTTTTGCTGAGGAGAGAATGAGCTGGGGTATGCCGACTTACTGGCATATCCACAACCTGATACATTTTGCTGCTTCAAAAAGACACATTGGGATCTATCCGGGACCGGAGGCGGTGGTGGAGTTCGCGGCTGAGCTTGACCACAAAGGATATAAGCACAGTAAAGGAGCTATCCAATTTCCCTATGGAAAGGTTGATCTGGAGCTAATCAGTCGGATTGCGGAATGGTGTGGAAAAAACAATGGATGACTTCTGCAAAGTACTCAAATTTACGAAGGTTTACATAGAATAGCGTCGGGAGGAAAAGGTGTCCAACCTTGTGGTGCAGAAAAAGCGGCAGAACGGAAAGAAAAATACAAATCCGGTAGACGAAACCGTTATAAAGTGGTAAAATACCACGGAATTCAGTATGAAAGGAAGCTGACCTCATGACTATCAAAGAACTTCGCAACAAATACAATCTTTCTCAGAGCGCTCTCGCCCAGGCAATAGGTGTGAGCACATCTACCATTAGCGCAATTGAAAGCGGGCGAATGAAGGTCAGCGTCAAAATCGCTGATGCAGTTAAAGCAACATATAGTGAAGTGATAGAGATCGAGGAGAAGACCGAAAAGAAAGCAGAGAAGGTCGAGCAGAAAGCCAAAGAGACTAAGGCAAAAGCGGAAACCACAAAGAAAAAGGCGGAGGCCAAAGCCAAAGATGTAGCGAAGAAAGCTGATAAGGTTGAAGCGAAGGCTGAAGTAGTAAAAGAAAAGGCTGAAGAAGCAGCTGCAGTCGTTGCGGAGAAGGCGGATAAGGTCGAAGCAAAGGCTGAAAAAGTTGAAATGAAAGCCCAGGAAACGAAGCAGAAAGTGCAGAAAACAAAGGCAAAACGGGAAAAAGTAGCTGCTGCCGCTGCCGAGGCTGTTGAACTGGTTGAGAAGAAGACCAGGGGAACAAGAAAGAAAGTAAAAGAAGCAGTAGCTGAAGTAGCTGAGAAGGCTGCACCTGTAATCGAGGAAGCAAAAACCGTTGCTGAAGAAGTTAAGGTGAAAGCTGCGCCGGTAGTGGAGAATGCCAAGGCTGCTGTTGAGGCAGCGGTTGAAGAAGCCGGACCTGTGGTTGATGAGGTGACTAAGAAGATCGAAGCTGCGGTTGAGGAAGCAAAGCCTGTGGTCGAGAAGAAGGCCAAAGAGACAAAGACAAAAGCAAAGGCCACAGGGAAAAAAGTGGCTGCTGCCACGGCGAAGAAGGCGAAGACCACGCAGAAGAAAGTGGCTAAAGCTGTAGAAAAGGCTCTTCCAAAGAAGGTTGAAGTGCTCATCCAGTCTCCGATGGGCGGCGAGATCACGGCGGAAGCGATCATCGCAAAGGTTGGTCCGGTTGAGAAGATCTACATCAGGGTTGACCAGAACAAGGCATATTGGGTTAACGGTGACGATACCGGTTCCGTTGATCTCTGGTAAATAAAGAAATCCAGCTCATTGTTCATTCTCGTTTGAGAATTTGACAATGAGCTGGAATTTTTATCCTACGCCAGAACAGATAGCCTTGAAAAACCTGGAGCTATCAGTTTTTTCTCTCAATAGAGTACATCCCATCGGAGCAATAGAGCAGACCGTCATAGATGCTGATGCTGCCAAGGCACTTGTCTCCCCGATAGAAAGAGTAGTCGCTGTAACCGCCCGTTGTGTCAGTCGCGCTGACTTTACCGGTGACCATAGAATGCTGAATATCATACAGGATAAGGGACTGGTCTTTTTGAGGCAGAGAGATCTCGCGTGGCCCTGATTCACAGTCTATATACCAGGCTTTTACTGTGGTTCCCGTGAGATCGTCCAGCTTGCAGAAATCCACAAGGCTCACAGGAATGAAACCGGCTGGACCCATAGGCGCTCCATAAAAGGTTACATTCGGGAAAAGCTTGTGTGCCGCAAGATAGAGCCCCTGGGAGTTAGCTCACTACGGATAAAGAAGCAAAGAGAAGGTAAAAATTTTTGCCGTCCCTATCCGGCGGGGCCTCGCCGGATAGGTCTGGCTCAATCGTCAGGCAAGTCCACCTTGCCTACAAAAGAATAATAAATCTCAATGTCCTGGTGGCGCGTTCCCTGCTCGTCCTTCCAGCACTCATGCACCACAATCTTCTCCACGAACTCCCGCAGGAGGGTGGGGGTCAGCTCCTCGAAGCTGGTGTACTTCCGCACAACGGCCATGAACTTCTCCACGTTCACAGCGGCCTCCTGCGCCTGTCCCAGCTCCGCTTGCAGCTCGGCAACACGGGCTTTCAGCGTGGCCTGCTCCTGCTCGTAATCGGCGGACAGCTCCATGAAGCGCTCGTCCGTGATGCGCCCGCTTACGCTGTCCTCATACAGACGCTTGAAGATGCCGTTCAACTCTCCGATGCGCTTCTGCGCTGCCTCCAGCTCACGGCGGCGGGCTGCGTTCTTCCGCTTGCCGCCGTCCTCGTTCTGTGCCATCAGCAGCTTCATAAACCGGGCCTCATGCTTGGCGGCGTAGCTGGTGACTTTCCGCAGATTTTCCGTCACGCCCGCCGTCAGAAGGTCGGTGCGGATGAAATGTG
>Ga0310695_10008173_pt1 | contig 16332 bp, 14 predicted proteins | sample RumenRJG_04DNA_FD_203882 | JGI IMG/M metagenome (GOLD analysis project Ga0310695, IMG submission 203882) | Bovine rumen microbial communities from Lethbridge, Alberta, Canada - RJG_04 (v2) (version 2) | ecosystem: Host-associated > Mammals > Digestive system > Stomach > Rumen | place: Canada...
AAGATCCTCGTAATCGAAACCAGCGGATTCTGTCATGGCTTATCCCCCCTTTTTTTACGCCTGCGTTCCCTGCCGGCCCGCATTGCCATTATCCCGCCTGTCAGCGGTATATTCCAGTTCCGGAGCGTCCGGGTGCTGTTCCAAAAAGTCCAGGGAAATTCCCTCCTCGTTGGCCACCCCGGTCTTTTTCAGCAGGGATTCGATCCTGCGGAGATCGGCCATTTCCAGCCGGGCCTCCCGCTCCTTCCCCGCGTTATTTTTCCGGCTCCCGTCCCGGAGCATCCGGCAGTCTCCCTGAAACATGATGCCGAGCTGCTGCCAGAGTCCCAGCGGGCAGGCATTGGCCCCGTCCAGGAAATCCAGGAAATCGTAAAAAACGGCATGTTCCTCTGCCGTGACGGCCATAGGATTGAATACCCCGGTCTCATTGCAGGCCAGGGCAAGAAGCCCTGATCTTAATTTAATCATCTGTTCACAACTAAGTTCCATGTTTCCGGTCTCCTGTTATCGTTACCTGCAAAAATCAGACTGCAAGCTGCTGCCGGTTTCCGTTTTACCCCGCAGCGGCCCGAAAAAACCTCCGCTTCAGTCGTGCGGAGTTCTGCTTTTCAGGCTGAGCGGCACCACTCAGCAGTTTCGGTTCTCTCTTCCTTTTTGGCCGCCCTCTTTACAACAAATTCGGCAATATCCGTCATCTCGCTGTTCGGGACAGCCACCACCCACTCATCAAAATATTCATACAGTTTGGGGTACTTTTCTGCCACAAGAACACTCCTGTGAAATGCAGAGTCCTCTAAAAAAGGGGACCTGCCTGATGACTCGAAAACCACCTTGCGAATCTCGGCGATATCCTGCTGGTAATTCCGGGCAACATAATCCCGAAACTCTGCATCCGCTTCATAATAATCACCCAAAAGGTACTTCAGCAGATTGATAAAAGTCCGATGCGTTACGTCATATTCCGAGTAATGCTCATCAGCGTTACGGGAAATGTATTCCAGCGGAATCTTGACATTCATGGCCCAGGGAATAACGTAGTACCAGGTATTGTCGGAATCAAAAAAATAAACATTATCAATGAAACACTCCTTGCTGAATATCTCCGTTTCGCTTCTGCCCAGCCAGTGCGAATGTCCGGTGGGAACGGTGCTCAGGTACATGCTTTCCCCGCCGTCTTCACTGTGAGGCTTGCCTATGGCACTGAGTTCTCCCAGGCCAAAAAGATATTCCACCATCTCAGGGGTGTTGTACCACGCCCGAATACGGACTCCCACATAATCGAATGTTCCGCCATTACCGCACCATCCATACTGTACATAACCCCCGGGAATTCTCCTGGCTATAATAGTTGCACCGCTCATAACTGAACTTTTCTCCCTCAGCAAAAAACTTCATGTAATCAACACCCTGACAGAAACTGTCCCCGCAGAACTTTCCGATAACGTCCTCCGGAACCTGATGCCCGAATCAATCCTGAAACACCTCGTCAGGATCCCCGGCAGCCATATCTTTCAGTTCCCCTTACACCAGTCTGATCCGCCTGGCATCCCGGAATTCATCTTCATGAAAGCTCATGAGCTTCACAAACTTTTCGTACTCCCTGTCCACGATCTTAAGCTTGATGTAGAACGGAGTATTTCCCCGACGCGAAGGGACGGATTTCTTGAACACCCAGAAAGCCCCGCCCTTGATGTCCTTCACGGGTTCCTTATACAGATCCTCCGGAACAAGACTGAGCAGCGTCTCTTTGATGTCCCGGTAATGAAGCCTGTGCCGCCTCATGGAAATGAGATTCTTAACACGGGGAACCAGGTCATACTGATTCCTGCCGGCAAGTTCCCTGACCGTTGTTACCAACGGAGAAACAAACTCTTTTTTTATCTGAAACATAAACTATCCTGCATTTACCAGAGACTACCCCTTTCATAACATCACAACTTTTCTGACAGTCTCTATCTGAAAGCATTTTTATTGTATCGCCACGTTCTCCATATTGCAAGTGATAATTTATAAAAAATTTGATATCGATTGCAATTCAATAACAAACAATCACAGAAAAAAAGAGTATTTCCAGGGTTCAGGCACAAATAAGCCACCCCGCAACGGAATGTCTTCAGTGCTGTCAGGGCTTCAACCGGTGCCGGGAATTACATCATCCGCTGAATCCGGAGATCCCGCCGCTTCTTTCATTACCTGTCGGAACAGTCTCCGGGACCGGTATCACGGGAGCAGTATTCGTATTCGTCGGTGTCCGGCGTTTCCGGTATTTAAGATAAACCTTCCGCTTCTGCTGATGCAGTCGTGCCGTTCCGTCCCCTTCGGCTGAATTTGTCTTCATATCTTCAATTCGCTTCATAATCCGCACAGGCTTGCCATGACCATCATGAACAGTCCGAATGCGGAAAAACCGAAATACCGTCCTCCCCGGATTAAGAACAAGGAGACCATTGTAATTTACGGGATTACGGTCGTGCAGACATGGGGATTATTCACGGGAATACGGATACGGCAGGATTCAGGGTCGGAATTCGGAGGATGGGAAACCGTGCGTCGGAATGTCGGACTACGGGAAATTTGCCCATTCATGCCGAACCATGCGGCATGGCGGGGCTGTGTCTGAGAACCTCTTCCTGAAAAGCTCCCTTTCAGACATTGCCGGATCCGTATCTCCCCCCCGTCCTCCGGCAATCATCCTGTTTTCCGCTTCCGCAGAACTGATGAATCAGTGAGAAAAGACGAATAAGGGATGAGTTACCTGCCGTCATTCCGGGGGAGAATCCCCAGGATCCGGCCGCCTTCCAGGATCCGGTCTTCCGTTTCCCGGGGACTCAGAAGAGAGGTGCTTACGGTAACGTACTTTCTTTCGGTATCCGGAGCCGCCAGAACCACGGCAGGCACCGCTGATATTCCCAGAACACTGCCCATAGCCGGATCCGACACGTTCCTGAAGGCTCCGGGAACCGGAAGAAGTCCCCCGTCCAGAGAAATGCCCATTATCCTGAAGCCATAGCCGCCCAGCCGGGCCATCTCCCTGAGCGCCTCCCGGCAGTAGGGACAGGAGCTCCGGTACAGAAAGAAGATCCCCGCCTCACCCGACAGCTTCCGGAGGCTGTTTTCACGATCCCGTTCCGCCATCTGTTCCTGAAGCTCCCGCCCCCGGCCGTAATCCGTCCGTCCCCGGGCCTCGTCCAGGTCAGGATAAAGCAGCGGCAGGAGCCGGGCCGCTCCCGCAAAGTTCTGACTCTTGTCCATGCTCATCTTCTGGAGAGCAAAATAGTCCCGGACGTTTTCCGGGGTAGGATTGTCCATCGCCTTTTCAAGATAGACCGGAAGAGCCTTTTTAAGGTAGGCCGCAGTAAGAAGACCATCACGGGAGTATTCCGGAACGGGAACGGCTTCCGGAACCTCCTGAGGACCGGGAGCTGTTTCCGGAATAACCGCCGGATCCCCGGCTTCCTCTCTGTCCTCCCGAGGCAACGGATCCTGATACCAGAACCAGCCCTCCCCGTGCTTCCGGTAGTAGGAATCGCCTCCGGCCCCGAATGAAACCCCCGGACTTCCTGAAATAATAACCGCAACCGTCAGCAACACCGCAGTAATCCTCCTGAAAGCCGCCCTCCCGGACATCATGGTGAGCGGGGTTCTTCCGTTTCCGGCGCCGGATTCCGAAAAGACGGTTCCCGAAGCCGCGGCCGTTATCTTCGGAACTCCCCCGGAATTATTCCGGCGTTCAGCAAGTTTCCTCATTCCCGGAAGCTCCTGTCATTGTCGGCATAAAAGCCTCCCTGACGTCCTTCCCGGCCCCGGAAATCAAACTCAAGACTCACGCCCTCGGTGACCACGATATCGATTCTCCGGGAGGCATCCACCTCCAGCACCGGAAACATGCTGTCTGCCAGCCGGAGGTAAAAATCCGCCACCCGTTCCAGGGCCTTTCCGGCTCCGGACACCGCCGCACCTCTCAGGGCATCCCTGCTGTAAACGCTCTGATACTGGGTGGAACCACTGCCTGCGGTGCTGATAACCGGCACCGGATTCACGTCAAAGGCTCCGGAAAGTCCTTCGAGAAAGCCCGCAGTCAGGGATCTCGCAATCAGCCGGCCCTGCTTGGATACAAGCCGCCCCCGGAGTCCGGCCTTTCCGTCCTCACCCGAAATGTAGGCATTGAGCTTCTGCTCCGCCACCCGGCCCGAGGGCCCCATGCAGCTCAGCTTCTCCGCCCTGAAGTACACTCTCTCAGAACTGAGATCGCCGAATCCTGCCGCCAGTACAAAGCATCCCGAAAGATCATACCGGCCGTCACCGGGAAGGATCGCCGTCCGGTCCAGATTAATCAGCACCGGGAAGGGATCCCCCCTGGCCTCATCCCGGGTGGGAGCGTCAATGCCGGTAATCAGGTAGCCGCTCATGATGGTGCCGGACGGAAGATAAACCTGTTTGCCGGAGGCGCTCTTCCCGGAACGGCTCCCGGATGACTTCGGCCCCCGGGATGAAGAGGCTCCGTGCCCGGAGTCTCCCTTCCGGCTCCGGGAATCTCCCGCCTCGCTGCCTGATATTCTCCTTATCTGTCTTTTGGGACGGGGCTCCGGTGCGGCACGGGAAATCCGGGTTCCCCCGGCCGGCGGAATCTCCTCGAACACAAACTCCTCCCGGATATCCGGCTCCGCAGAAGCTTCCGATCCCGGAGTCAGATCCGGATCTCCTGCCGGGACACCGGAAGCAGGGACTGTGGCGGATGAACTCCCCGGACAGTTTTCACCGTAACACTCCGGAGCACCGGATTCTGGCGGATCGCCGGGATTCGCAGTCCCGGGATCCGAAACGGAACCGCCATCACCGGCGGCCCCGGCCAGTTCCTCCTTCCGAAGCTCCCGGAGTCTTTTGGGGAGCAGGCTCTTTATCACCCGGAATTCACTGATAATCTCATCCAGCTCCCTCATGCGGGCGTCAATCCTCTCGGGATCCTGCGGCACCCCGAGAAGCCCGGCGTTTTTCCGGATAAGCTCCATTTCATGCCGGATGTCCCGAAGCTCGCCCCGAAGCGTATCCTCCCGCTGTCTGAGAAGATCCACCGAAGCCGCCAGGCTGTCCACTCCCACCTCCCGGGTGTTAATGTCGGAAAACACGTTCTTCACGGTGTCCCGATCCCGGTTTCGTTCCTCCCTGGCAGGACTTCCGGCGGACAGCACCGTAAGAACAATGACCGCACCGGCACCGGCCCACACCAGAGCCCTTCTTGCTCCGGGAGGGAGTCTGTCCCAAAGTTTATGATCCATCAGACACTCCGGCGCATGGCTACTATGATGCGGCGTTTCCCCTGAGGCGGCACCGCAGTGCTGTTAAGCAGGCTGTAGCCGAGAACATTCCTGCCCCGGCAGTAGACATCGGTCTTCACAGCAAGATCGTTTTTCAGGGTCAGCATGACAAACAGATACTCGCCCCGGCTCCAGGCACCGCCAAATGAGGTCTTCTGATAGTCATTGCAGAGACCGGAAATCTCTCCGAAGGAATCCCGGACCTCACGTTCCGGAACTTCGGAATAGCCTGCAATCTCATGAGGAATTTCAGGCGCACGATCCAGAGCCTTCCAGATCCCGGTAAAGCCCCGGGAAAGCGCGGTCTCCCGGGAGACCTCATGAGGCTCGTCATCGCCTCCGGCTCCTCCCGGACCCCGGCCGCCCGCAAGAACCCGGGGCAGCGGGATCCGGTAGCTTCTGGCACTGCCGGAATCCGGAATCAGCTCCAGAAGGAAACTCACCTCCGGATCGTCCTCGGGAGACACGAACAGCGTCATGGGAGCATCAGAATCGGGAAGCACATAAAGAGCCCCGCCGTCAGTGCGGATCTCCCCTTCGGAAACAGTGCTCACGGCAATTCCCGAAAAGGGAAACAGGATCCGGTTCAGGTCATCCCTGGCAATCCGGAAGCTGAACCTGAACTCCGGAGGCAGCGTCCCGGCCTCTCCGGCCTGAACGGTGCCTCCGGTCGCCCCCGCGAGCATCAGGACGGACAGCGCCGTCGCAAGAAAACGGGAGCACCGGCGGTGATATCCGCAGGATACCGGACTGTGAAAGATCATGCTGGCCGGGGATTCCCTGCGGAAGCTGCCGGCGCCCGGCCAGCCCGGAAGTCCGCCGAAGCCCCGGAAAAACCGGGGAAACCATGGTTCGGGGGCTGTCCGGCCTCTAGAAGCAGTATCAGGCTCCCGGGAAGAGGTGCTCTTTGCCGCACAAATGGGACAGGATTCAGTATTCATTTTGGTTATCTCTCCTTCTGGTGTCCGGGTTATGTTCATCTCCGTTCCTGCGACGATCCCTGGTCCGGAGCTTTTCCCGCACCTTTGCGGTACGGGCACTGCCCTGGTAAGTATCCATGCGGGAAAGAAGCGGCATGAAATTGCGGATTTCGATCAGGAACTCGTAGGTGCGTTCCTTTCTTCTTTCGTCTCCGCCCGGCCCCGTCGCCACGCTCTGTCCGGTGACAAACACGAGTCCGGAGCTTTTTTCATACTGGACCAGGCGGGGCTCGAACCTGAGACTCACCCGGTCAAACCGCATTTCCTCGGCCTGGGTGTTCAGGGCGGCCATGAATTCGTTAAATACCTTCGGGGACAGCACCGGAGCCATGGACTCCTTCAGAAAACCGATATTGCCCGGGGTGGCGTTTCCGAGAAGCTGTGAAAAATATAGCCCCCAGGATTTGAGAAGGCCCTCGTCAGCCTGCCTTCGGGATACCGAAACCCGGGAATCCAGGATTGGCGGCACCAGCACCACGGTTTCATCCCGAAAAACAAGTCCCAGCGTCAGAGCCAGGTTGGCGGCAATCAGGGAGGCACAAAAGGCTGAAAGGATATAAACAGCCGTCCGGAGTCCCTGCCAGGAGGTGAACAGTGTCTGAAAATTCATCGCTGCCTCCTACCGGAATTCCCGGATAAACGGATTGGGAAATATCACCCCCCGGACACTCCAGAGGCCGTGCCAGTACAGAAAATTGGCCAGAAAGCCGTCCTGACTGGCATCCAGGCATTTCCGGTAACAATGGGTCATAAGAAGCCCCAGGGCCGTGCAGAGAAATGCCTGGCCAATCTGCATGCCCAGGAAGAGACCTGCCAGAAGCGGGGTGATTTCATCCACCGACCAGAGCAGGATTACCGGCGGGTCGTCAACATATTTGGGGATTTCAATCTGATTCATGGATTATTGTTCTCCTGTTACTCCTGATTTAAAAGATCGCTCTCGGGGCGGGCGGAAAGGTTAATGATTAAGACATGAAGGCAGACTCCCATAACCAGTATCCACCCTCCGAACACCGCCGGAAGCCAAAACGGCGGCAGCAGGAAGGGAATGAGCAGCACCGGAACCGCTCCGATATGAAGGGACGCTCCCAGGACGGCAAGGCGGTAGCGCCGGGGCACCGGAAGATAACCGTCCCGGAGCTTCAGGCAGCGGGTGATCCCCGCATCCAGGATAATTCCCAGGAAAAACAGGCCAGCCGCCGGAAGGTCATTCTTCAGGATCCGGCAAACCATTCCGGCATACACCCCGAGAAGCCGGAGACGGTTCACTGCGGAAATGCTGTCGGTACGGACAAGGACGGCACCTTCGCCGTACAGGCTGTCCAGCACTTTTCCGGGAAGAGCTTTCCGCTCCTTTTCCAGAAAGGCTCTGATATGTCGCTTTTCCGGAAGCGGAAGCCCCTTAAGGGGGTACCTCCGGGAAAGTTCCAGCTCCCGGATTTCCAGGGCCTGATCCGCCAGAAACTCTCCGAGAAGCACGCCTGGTGAGGTTCCGGGTAACGAATCCGCATCCGAAATCCCGGTGGACCCGGACCGTTTCCGGGATCTGATACCCGCATTTCCGGTACCGGAGGCGCCGGCGCGGATCTTCCGGAACAGCCAGGTCTCAAAGGCGGCGTTCACGGGAGTGATTCCTGGAGGAAAACCGATTTTAAGAAAGGAGACAGATCCTCTGCCGCCCTGCCGGGAGCTGTCAGCACCGTGACAGATCCCGGGTAAATCGGAATAAGTGCGGCAAGCGGAAGATCCGGGATCTTCGTAAACCGTAACGACATCTCCCGAATATTTCAGGAGATCCGAAAGAAGCCGCTCCCCGGGAATCATGAGAGCAGTCCCGATACCGGTGGTGATTCCCAGCAGTATGAAAAGGACCCCGGGAGAGGGAAGTCCGGATGACGACATGGTTGTCTTGCCTCAAAAAATCTTAAAACACGGAGTATGGTAAAACCTGCAAAATCCCCTTGCGTAAATTAAGCCTTAAATTCAGGTGACGACGGATCCGAAAGAGTCCGGAAAAACAGGTGTGCGGACAGATGCAGGGGATTCGGAATATTCGGGGGCAAAAACCCGGAGGAAGGCCGGGACAAACAATGCAGGATGCCTGAAGGAGGTTTTCATATCCTGAAAATGAAAGCGAGATACAGGAACAGCAATGGTTCGGATGGTGCTTCAGGAAATGATTCCGGGAATTCTCACGTTTTTTTCCCCGGCAAGTATCTGATAATCCGGCCCTGTGTCGTTTCCGAATACGTACTTTCGGAGCGAATTCCTGCGGATTCACAAGCAGCACCGGGAATAAAGGCTTTTTTTGCGGAGACGATTTCCGGATCTTCTATACTGCCCGGATCATCGGAGAAGCAGTCTGAAAATTTGCACCAGATCACAGTTTGCTATAAAATATGATGAGTATCACATTGAGTATCATTCCTTTCTGCCAAACAGAGATATCCACTTTGCAGTTACATGCGGTATATCGTTTTCAGGAAGTGTTTTTATGATGTCTTATCAATAATTTTGTCTACAAATATCAGTGCATAAACTTACCATGTCAGATCACAGCAATTTTCTCAAAAATTTCCGCATCAGTATCCCCGATAACTGCATTATCAATCCTCAGTCCAAAGAAAGCATGCTGATGGAGCACGTACAAACCTGCAACATCATTATGAACATCCCGGGCCCCGGGGTAAAACCGGTAAATTCCGATCCCGGAACAGAAGGATACGGAGAAAAACTGTCGGGTACGGATACTGTTCTGGAATGGAACTACCTGGAACAATCCCTCGGCGGAGGGAGCATTAAGCCACTGATTGCCGGTTTTCCATGGCTCCGCAGACTGAACAGTTCCCGGTTCAGCATCGAAGAATTCAATCGTCGCTTCCGGTGCTTTCTGATAAGAACTCACCCCTCCACTATCATGAGACACTGGGGATGCGAATCCAAAAAGGAAATGAATGTCCTGAACAGCCTTATTGACGAAATCCTCGATCTGGAAAAATACCGGGTGAACTCCGAATCCGATCTTGGCACTCTTAACCGCTGGTACTCGAAATACATTCGGGAGCTGAATTATGTCGAGTTCAGAAGCTTCTTCATGAAGGACGCACCGCTGTCCGATAAAAATATCGAAACAAGTCATCCTCGCATTCCCCGGAAGGAAAGGCATTTCATCAAGAAGACCTTTTTGGACTATCTCGGGAATTTCAGCAACTTGCTGAAGAACGGCTTTCGCTCTCCTAACAGCACTGCCAGGGATACGGATTGGCTCATGGCCTACAACAGAATGGTGATTGATCTGATCTTCAACGAACCGGGCCTGGAGGGCATTCTGATAAATCTCATTATCCGAATGATTCCTGCGGCCCGGCACATTTTTACGATGCTCCCCTTTCCGGTGTGGAGTTTTCTGAACGATCCCCGGCTGCTCCGGCTCATTACGGCTGAAAATCCCGTGGAAATTATTGCCGACATGATTCAGGATGTGGACATTGTCTTTCCGCAGTACCGGGAACAATGCATTATCAATCTCAATCTGTGTCACCCGGAGAACACCGTGGCACTGGATTCGCTTCTGGATTACATGTCAACCCACGGGGTACCCCGCTCCTGCGCCACAGAACTCGTCTTCAGCTCGTTCAGCAGCAGGGCCCGGCATTACCATATCCGGAACAGAACCGTCTCACGGGGAGCGCAGAACAGAATCCCGGCCAGCCGGGAGCATGTGCTTTCGGAAAGCTTCATAAAACGGGCCACGGAACAGGAAATCTGCTGTTATCGTCTGGCCATCGAGATTTTCCGGAAGATAATCCGGAGCGAAGAGTACGATTCCGAATATGTTGAAGATGATTTCGATGAAAACTTCGGGATGTACCGAAATCGCGGAGGCAAGCTGAATCCGGGAAGATTCCAGATTCCGCTGAATAATATTCCACCCCGCACCAGGAAAAACATTGATCCACAGGGACACCACAACATGCCCTATACGGCAATGATATTCACCAGCACCCTTATGTCAAAAATCGTTAACGTGTGGTGGGCCGTAAAACAGGTTAACGGAAAGGAACTGTCCTGCCGCGAAACTGCATTGATGACGGGCATTGTGAACAGAACCCTGAACGTGCTCCAGCGGTATCTCAACGATCAGACCTTCCGGCCGGTTCCGGATATCGCAGCCAGCGGAAAGGAGAGCAGGAGAAAAAGCGGGGACCGGAAGGACTGCGGAGCAAGTTCGAAAACTGCCGGAGCCCGCAGATTCGCTTATCGCCCGGGTTTGAAATAAATAAGGCTCAAACCATCAGTACGATGTACCGTCAAAAATGCCTGTTTCCATCGATAGCTGGATTCCGGACCCGAAGATTATCCGTAAAACTACCGTCTGTCCTTCGAGATTTCCCGGAAGATAATCCGGAGCAGAGAATACGACTACGAATATGCGAAGAATGTTTTCGATGAAAGTTTCGGGATAAAACGGAATCACGGGAGCAACCAGGATCCCTGGAAATTCCGGATTCGCTGAACAATCTTCCCTCCGCATCAGGAAAAACATTGATGACAGCAGGACTCCATAACATGCCATGCACAGCGATGATATTCAACCGGCATCATCGTGTCAAAAATCGTTATCGTGCGGTAACCGTAAGTCAGGTTAACGGAAATGAAGTGTTCTCCTGAGGTGCATGAACACGTACAAGTACGGGAGCAATGGCAGGAACAGAATCGGAGGAACCAAAAATGAACTGCGGAAGATGGGAATGAATCAGGCTCCCGGACTGAATTTCTGCTCTGAAAAGAAAGCAATATTTTTATACCTGTTACTGATTTTTAACAGTCATAATCTGCACACATCTAAAAAAATAACATAGTCCGTACAGCATAGGGATAGTTATTATCATACATATATCATAATAAAAATCTTATCATATTTGCAATTTTTACTTTACAGACGCATGCATCCCTTTATAATAACAACGTCATGAGCCACAGGAGGTAAAATTGTGGAAGAAATAACCGAGAATCAGATCAAACAGGGGACTGCTGAAGATTCAGGAAGAACAGGTATAAACTCTGATCACGAAGCATATCAGCTGTATCGAAAGATAAACATATACGACACTGTTTTTAAGCTATTTTTTCAGGATTTGGAGAATGTCAGAAAATTTTACGAATCACTGACCAATCGTAATATCAGGGTTGAAAACATTGAAAAGGTTACCCTGGAAGAAGGAACATCCTTTGATTCGCAATTAAGGAATGATCTGGGCTTCATTGTCAAAAATGACCATGCACAGGATGAATTTGTGATTCTGACGGAGGCCCAAAGCACCTGGAATGACAATATGCCGTATCGTTTTCTGGAATATGTTACAGCGATCTTCCGTGAATATATAAAATCTCATAAAATTGAAAGAAGCACGAAGAAGCGTTTTTATTTACCCCGTCCGCGCTTCTATCTCATATACACGGGAATGCAAAACAGCAAACCCGACAAGTTAAGATTTTCCGAGATGTACGGCGATGTCAGTGTTGATGACGATATTCTTAACTTCTCAGTTCATGTTTTCAGTTCAGCAAGCACTGATACTGTACATGGGCAATACATTGGATTTTGCAAAATAGTATCGGATCTCAGAAAAAGTTGTAAAGATTATGTAGAATTTGTCAGTGCGATCCGGGAAGAGTGCTGTAACAAGGGGTACAATCTTTTCGAAGAGTTTATTGATAACCATAAAACAGAAATGGAGGCAGAAATGGATCAGGTATTTGAAGACGAATTATCTTTCAACGATTATATTCAAAAAGAGAGAAAAATCGCTGTTGAAAAAGCCACCCCTGAGATTGAAAAGGCTGCGGTTGAAAAGGCCACCCCCGGGATTGAAAAGGCTGCGGTTGAAAAGGCCACTCCCGGGATTGAAAAGGCTGCGGTTGAAAAGGCCACCCCCGGGATTGAAAAGGCTGCAGTTGAAAAAATGATTATCGATCTTTTTACGGATCATTTAATCACTATTGAAGCAGCGGCGAGCAAGCTAAATGTAACTGTTCCGGAATTCGAAGAGATGCTGAAGAAATCTGCCTGACCGTTTCTTTTCGGAATCTGTACCTGTTGTCTCAAAATCATACTTCTTTAAATTCGGGGGGTAATTCTCCCGTTTTATCGGCTTTCAATCTTGCCCATCACGTTTTTTGCCGAAAATTATCCCCCAGAGGTGCCCCACCGCAAATTCATGCCCCTCTCCGGACAATCTGCTGTCTGTTCCTCAAATTCCTGATCGGCAGTCCTTGCCTCCCTCACTCTACTCCCTGGTCACCGCTCCCATTCTCCTGAGCTCCTGCTTCCTCGTGTACATCAGCTGATCCGCCCGCTCAAACACTGTATGAAAGCTGTTGTCATGCCCCGGTTCGTAATCAGACAGTCCTGCCGAAATAACCACCTTTCCCTTTCCGATGTTGGCCTCTACATGACGGTCAAATCCCGAGAGAAGATCCTTCCGGTTCTGAAACTCCTCTCCTTCCAGAAGCACCACGAACTCGTCGCCCCCGGTCCTGAAAACCCTGCTCTTCCGGAACACGCTGCAAATAAGCTCCCCGCCTTCCCTGATGTACTCATCCCCCGCCTTATGCCCCAAAGTATCGTTGACATGCTTGAGACCGTTCACATCGCATACCAGCACCGCAAACTGCCCGGCATTTCCCTGGTCAATAAGGATGTCCATATTCTCCTCGGCTTCCACAAAGGCATGCTTGCTCCCGGTGCCGGTCAAAGGATCCCGGTAGGTGATATTCTTCATGGTCCCCAGTTCCCGGGAGGTCTCCTCCTCGCACTTCCGGGCATAGTGCCAGTTGGACAGGAGAGCGGACAGAGACACAATAAAGACTCCGGACACTCCCAGAATGGCAAACACAAAGACCTTCATCAGGTTTTCCTGGTAGGGAATCATGTGTATATCATCCACCAGCCGGACCACGGGCTCCCCGGGATGATAGTAGTTCCTCAGGGCCACCAGGTTGTCCGCGGTAACGGCAATGCACTCCTCCAGGATCCACAGCATGGACAGAAAAAAGATAAAGCCCACCAGCACCACCCAAACGGTAAGATTCCTGCCGAAGCGCTTCCCGTGATCCCGAATCATTACCACCCGGAAGCATAAAAGCCCCAGCACCGACCAGACAATGAAGATAAGCTGACTTTCCCGGGGAAGTCCTCCGGCCCCTGCAAGACTTTCAATCACCGTGAGAATGCCGTAAACAATCATGAGCCCCAGAGCTCCGGAAAGGATCATCCGGCGGTCATTGTTCGTCCGGGCCAGCGCCAGGGCCGCAACAGAAGCAAAGCCGTACAGAATGATTGCCCCGACGGTGGTCACATCCACAATCCAGCTTACCGCGGTGCGTCCGACAAACATTACAGGCAGGGACAGGAGAAACACCAGAAAGAGCGCCCGGGCCGGGATGCCGTCCCGGGTCAGGGATTTGTACCTGGCCGGCAGCACCCGATCTCCGGACAGGGCGTAAAAAAGACGGCTCAGGGAAGTCATGTTGCCGATAATGCTGGAAAATACCAGTCCCAGAAGCGCCAGAAGCAGAATGACAATCCCCGTGTTTCCGAGACAGGTGTAGGCGGCATAAAAGGCCGGGAGTCCCTCAATTCCCTGAAGATTGTCCAAATCCCCGATATATTCCGTCCAGCTGCCATACCTGTCCGGATAGACAGAAACCGACAGCAGAAAGACTGCCGCATACAGGAGGGTGGTTACAATAATTGCCGCCCGGAAAATCCCCATAAGACTGCCTGCAGGAAAACGAAACTCCTCCGCCGAATGGGTAATGCTCTCAAACCCCACAAAAGCCCAGGGGGTGATAATGGCAATCATCAGAATCTGCCTGAGCACTCCGGTGTCCGGAACAAACAGGGGTGAGATTTCCCCCTCCGGCAGACTTTTCCAGAAAAAATGCTCCCGCAAAGCAACAGGCAATACCGGCCGTAAACACCCCCGCGGTCCCGATCATGAGCCACTGCGTGAGCCTTTTGAAATTCATGGCGATAACCGTGAAGAACAGAGACACTCCCAGCATCAGCAGCACTTCGCCAAAGTAGACCCGGTACCCGAACACCGTGTAAAGCTGCCCGAAACAGAAGGTGTCCCCCGCAAGATAGCGGGCAAAGAGCGGCACCGAGGTGGCGTTGGCCCAAAGCATGGCAATGTAGGTCATCCCCAGAAACCAGGAAATCAGAAAGGCCCGATCGTACCCGAATACCAACTTCACGTAAGCATAAACGCCACCGGCATCTCTGAAGGTGCTGACAAGGTAAAAGAAATTCCTGGCCATGAGAAGCATCACCAGAGCCCCGATAACCATTCCGGCAATGCTGCCCGCAGGACCGGCGATGGCCAGGTATTCATTGTTGGTGACTACCAGAGCCCCCCCAGCCGATACTGGTGCCCAGGGCCAGTGAAAACGCCCCGAGCCGGGAGAGGTACGGCTTAAGCACCGGTTCCTGTTCAGCACGATTATTCATAGAGATTCCTGTTTTGAGTCCGAAGTATCACGCACGGAAGATCTTCGGAATGGGAAAGGTTCCGGGACTCCGCCCGGAAAAGGCATCTCCGGACACCGGATAATCCCGGAGTACGCGGGATTACGGTTTTCCGGAATAAACCCGGAGAGAATCCGAGGGCCACGCCTCCCGGCATCTTCCGGCATTTCTGAAAACGGAACTTCCGCGGTCTGCCCCCGTAACTTCTTAAATACTAACGGGATCTCAGAAAAAATCATGTTAGTCCGGTAGCAAACTTGCAGAAAATCCCCCACATTCCGGTTTACGCTCCTTTGGCGGTTTCCGGGATCCGGAACCGCCCTGCCGCCTCACGGTATTTTCGGAAACGGGAGATTTTTTCCGAAAACCCTGTGGCCGCCGCTCACAGAATCTGCTATCCTAGCCCTCATCACAGGGAAAGAACATTTTTCCCGAAGAAGAGAGAGAACCCGGGCGGAATCCGGAAATCCTGACAATTCTCCGGACCGGAGACCGCTAAAGAACACAGAAGGAACCATCGCATGGATCTGATACCAAGCTTTTCCGTTGACCATACCCGCATCGTGCCCGGAATATTCATCAGCAGACAGGATGCTGTAGGAGACAGGGTAATTACCACCTATGATATCCGGGTTACCCGCCCCAACCGGGAACCTGCCGTGGATGTGGCAGCCATGCATTCCCTGGAGCATATTATTGCCACCTTCCTCAGAAACGACCCCGAGTGGAAGGACGAGATCATCTACTGGGGTCCCATGGGCTGCCTCACCGGATTCTACCTGATCCTCAAGGGGGGCCGGGCGCCCCGGGAAATCCACGGACTCCTTCTTAAGGCCTTCAGATCCGTAAACGGTGCCGACTCGGTTCCGGGAACCACCGCGGAAAACTGCGGCAACTATCTTATGCACAACCTGATCATGGCAAAATGGTATGCCGAAAGATTTGCGGACTATCTGGAGAAGAATGCCGAAAATCCGGAAATCTTCGAATATCCGAAGACCGAAAGACCGGTTACCGGAAAGGGACAGGATTTCTTCGACTCATAAGGCCCTCCCTGTCAGAATTCCAAAAAATGCAGGCCCGGAATCCGCTGTGATGCCGGGCTTTTTTCCGCGTCGCCAGTCCGCCCTGGCAAAATTGCTTCAGTTTCCGTACCGAGGACAGCAGGAGTCATCCCCTTCAGACATCAAATATCAGGTACCGTACGCAAATACCCCGCAAACTCCGCTTCTTCTGACTGCAGCACGTCGCACGGCATTTTCGGATTATCCCGGCAATGGCTTTCCGGGAACTGATTGCCGTCCCCTGAAAAAATTCCCTCCCTGTCCCGAAAAAATCTGTAACCGCCCTCCTGCCCCGGCGTTATCTGTACAAAGAACGAAGGTTCCGCCCCGAAACGGACGGCACCCGGGATACAGAAAAGCTCTCCGGGCACAGGGTGCGCTCTCAGAGCATTCATTCAGAGGAGATACTGTTATGGCTTCCGATTTCTTCATTAAACTCG
>Ga0310695_10008175_pt1 | contig 16331 bp, 13 predicted proteins | sample RumenRJG_04DNA_FD_203882 | JGI IMG/M metagenome (GOLD analysis project Ga0310695, IMG submission 203882) | Bovine rumen microbial communities from Lethbridge, Alberta, Canada - RJG_04 (v2) (version 2) | ecosystem: Host-associated > Mammals > Digestive system > Stomach > Rumen | place: Canada...
AGTGTTGAGAATTTTGAGCGCTTCGCTGTTGGATAAGACTCCTATTAAGGAACTCTTTACCAAGGAACCTGAATATGTTGCTGATGATGGTCAATTGACTCTTAATTTTATTTAGTGGACACTAGTGCATTTCATACAATATGAAAATATGGATTTAGCTATAGAGTCACTAGAAAATAAAATTAGAATCGATAGTATTATCCAACAATGCCTTCCTGATTCTTGTTCACCACCCAACGACAGTGATGGAAGGTTTGAATTAGCCAAATTATATAATAAAAAAGGATTATATAACGACGCGAAGTTAGTTGTTGCTCCATGTCTTGAGGTGATTGGTGATCAAACTTATGATGTGAATTTACTGTATATTAATATACTGGTTAGAACAAAAGAATATCAAGAAGCCATTTATGCCATTGACAACTTTGAAAAACTATTATCCATTTGGAGGAAATTGTCACATGATAAGTCTAATGTATTGCCAGAGGAATTAATGCGCTTCGAACAAGATGATGAAAAGATGGCTCTTCTGCTACACTATAAAGCTATTTGTTTTTATGCCTTAGGAAAGGAGAAAAAAGCAAAAAAAGTATGGAATAATGTTCGAGAATTATTACCAGGCGATTTATATACTAGTTCACCACTAAGGAAAATATTTAATTAGAAAGCTTTAGTCCAATTATGACCAACGATAACAAATCTGTATTATATGAGTGTAAGAATTAATGGAAAATGTAGGTCCTTGTCAAATTTAAGGTTGTTACTTGTGGTATCCTTTTTCTCTTGTCAAAGCATCTTGGCTCAGTCTTTCCAACCATGTATTATAAAAGAGTATAATGAGGAATTGGCCAAAACACCATTGGCGGGTGTGGAAGTAAGTGTGAATGATGCTGGACAACGTGTGTCTGATTCCAAAGGAATGTTGACTCTTCGTTTCTTAACAAAAAACATTGGTGACCATGTGGATTTGGTGGAAATATCAAAATTGGGATATGAGTTATTTAACAAAGACGCTGTATCTCAATAGAACATCTCCGGTGAGTCCAGACCGTTTACAATAGTCATGTGTCTTAGTGAACGTTTCAAGAAAATAAAAGACAACTATAATACGATTTCCTCTGCAAGTTATGCCATGCAGAAACGGAAAGAAGAAGAACGGTTGAAAAACGAACATCAAAAAGGCTTGCTAAAGGAAGCAGAGTATAAGAGGAAATTGCAAGAATTGCAGGACGAGTTCGATAAGCAGTCGCTGTCCGTCCGTCCATATATTGACCATTTTGCTCGTATTGACCTTTCTGAACTATCTAGTCAAGAAAGGGATATCGTGAAGCTTGTCAAAACAGGACAGATTGACAGTGCAATCTGTCTATATAAGCAATTGCATCTAGAGGAACATTTCAAAGAGAATAGAAATTCCTATTCAAAATTGAATGAGGCAACAGAGATGCTAGAGCAAGCAAAGAAAAAAAGCAATGAACAACGAGATACAATATTTCAGCAGATTCGTCGTAAAAATGATGTTTTGATGATGCAAGGAGGACGGGAGAATTTGAATCTCGTAGAGAAAAGTTATAAGGATATTGCCGATAATGACACAACATATCTTTATGGGTTAAGTGCTTATTCCAGTTTTCTTCGTGAACATCATCGACATAGAGAGAATCTTAAGTATCTTCATATGATTGCAAAATGTGGCGAACGCGAGTACCATCATTACCTTGGTTCAATGATTTACAGTATTGCTTATGCTTACTTTGCCTTAAATGAAAATGATAGTGCAAAAATATATCTAGCAAAGTCATTGGAGGCCAACGATAAGTATAACAAGAATGATTCATTAGAATATTTATATAATCTTTCTAATTACTTTATTGTGATTTCACAAATATACAATGAAGAAGGGGACTCTCAAAATGCAGAAATTGCGAGTAAGAAGGCTTTGGAGTATGCTCAACGTCTTTACTGTATAGACAAACAAAATAATGCATCCACCTTAAGAATGGCATTAGTGTTTGCAATGAGTTATAATCAAAACAAACCAAGCTCAGTTATTGATAAATGGAATAAGCAATATCAGGATCTCCTATATTCTTCAGAAGCTGTTGAGGAAGGAGATGAAATCATGGACATACTTTTTGGAACAATGGGACAGGTTAATCAATTTTTAAACCAAGGGAAAACAAATATAGCAAAACGTATTCTAAAAGATGCCATCTATAGACTTCAATTGCTTTACGATAAAGACGAACAAAAATACGGTAATCCTCTTAGCTTATTTTCATTTTTCTTGGGATCTTTATATTACGAAGAAGAAGATTATACAACCGCACAAACATATTTGGAGAAGGGACAACGAATACTGAGACTCGAATATAGTTATAATCATGTGTCCCAGACAATGGAACCTATAGTGGTTGGGTTAATGATGTTAGGAGACATAAAATCTAATTTTGGATATCGTGAAGAAGCAGACTCCTTGTTTGCAAGTGCATTGGAGGCTTGCGGCTTTATTTCTCAAAAGGAGGAAACTTACAAACCGGATTTGATGAAAGTAACTGTTTTACGTTCTCAATATGAACATTTCTCTCGATATAAAGAGATGGACTTGGCTATAAATACTCTTGAAAGTATAATTCAATTGGATAGCATTGTTCAACAGAACATACCAGACTCATGTGCCCCTCCATATGAATGGGTCAGTAGATATGAATTAGCCAAGCTGTACTATCAAAAGAAACAGTTCGTTGAAGCGAAAAATATACTCATTCCGTGCATGATACTATATAGCGACGATGTTACTCCTGAACAGATGCATGATGCTCAATTGTTATTTGTTGACTTATTAATTAAGTCTGAAAAATATGAAGGTGCCTTAGAATTTATAGACGGTATGGATGAGGAACACGAGAGTGACAAGCTTTTGTTGCTTTATTATAAGTCTGTTTGCTATCATGCTTTGGGGAAAGAGAAGAAAGCAAAAAAGATTTGGAATTCTATTCGGCACAAGATACCAGAGGATTTAAATAACAATTCACCTTTTAAATCACTATTTGACTCAAACAAATAACTATGTCATATAATAAGTATGCCTTCATAAGCTATCAGCGTAATGACAGTTTCTATGCCAAACTGTTAAGTTTAAGAATGTCCTTATACATTCTGCCTCACGAAAGACCGAATGAATTTACTAATTCCCGTCGACTCACACCTGTATGGAGAGATCGAGAAGAGTTAACTTCCGGAGATGAGTTGACGCCCGATATTGAAAAGGCGATTGATACGGCCAAATACCTTATTGTGTTTTGTTCAGAGAATTCTCTTAAGACAACATGGGTTGATAAGGAGGTCGCTCGTTTTTTGGAAAAACATGATGTCACTCATGTCATACCCTATGTACTTCCAACAAAGGGAAAGGAGATTCATTATGTGGATAGTCTAGCCAAAGCGATATCGGAAAAGCAAGAAGAAGATGAAAATTATGTTTTTTTAGATATACGACATGAACAGGAAGAGCTAGAAATTGGGTTGATACATAGACTTATACCGTGGCTGTTCCGACTTGACAAGAGTTATGTTAGAGTTATTGCAAGGACACTTGATTTGAATTTTAGTGCGGTTTGGAATTCGTACAACAAGTTTATTAGAAGAGTTATAAGAGCTGTTCTAACATTATTCTCAGTTATGTTGATGATAGGTCTGTATTTTGGTGTCCCCGTATCAGTGCCACTTGAAATAAAGGATTTCATGCCTAACGACAGCTTGCCTAAGGCTAAGAACATAGTGGTGAAAATTGCTGGAGCAGAATATCCTATTCACTCTTTAGATACAACACTTGTCATAAGCGATATACCAGGTAAATACCGATTCCGCGATATTCCATTAGAAATAACTGCCACATATTACTTCCCAGCCAAGGAAGTTATAAATCCAGGTATTGGAATTGGGGAAACCTGCTATATTTCAATGATACGGGATTCCACCTTTGCTATTTATTATGGAATTGTAACCGACTCGAATGGCCAAGCAGTAGATGGAGCCTACGTAAAAGTTGGTCATAAAGAAACTAAAACTAGCATAAATGGTGATTTTAGGGTTACATTTGATTTGAGTGAACAAACATATTCCAAAAATATTCATATAGAGAAGCAGGGGATTGGTATAAAAGATATTGTAGAGGGATATCCTGATTCATCACAGTATATCCTGAAATAGCCGTAATCTTAACCCAACTTTGACACTTTGAACTTTTTTCAAAAAAGTTACGTCTGATTTTCAAGCAGTTAGCTTCCGGAAGTGGCCAAAACCGCGTTGTAGAACACAGCGATTTAGAAAATAAGTTGTACCTTTGCGGCATGAATTTCACGTCGCAGATGAGATATAACCCTGAGACTGGCGAGTATGAGAAGTACTACCGCCTGAAGGAGTCCTACCGCAATGCCAGCGGCCGTGCCTGCACTCGCATCCTGTTGAACGTGGGTTTCATCCACTGTCTGAAGCCTGAGGAGATCCGCGACATCTCCTGCGGCCTGACCTACAAGTATGAGCATCAGGGTGAACGCGAGCTGTGGGAAGACCAGATGACCGTGTATAGCGACACCGTCCGTCAGAAGATAGACGAGTACTGGACGCGAATGGTCGAGGAGAAGAAACTGGACATCATCCACCAGGCATTCGAGGCGAGCAAGGCAAAGGCCGAGCGGCGCATCGACGTTGACACGCTGAAACATACCGACGCACGTGACATCGGTGCCGAATGGCTCTGTCTCCAAGCCGTCAGACAACTGAAGTTCGACCGTTTCCTTCGGTCTCTTGGTTGGAGTGAGGAACAGATGAAGCTGGCCATAGGACACCTTATCGTGCGCACCATATACACGCCGTCGGAACTGAAGTCTATGCGCATCATGTGCGACAACTCTGGAGTATGTGAACTGCTCGACCTTGCCATCGAATCCGTCACCCAGCGCAAGGTGTACAGCGTAGACGACTGGTTCCTGAAGGAGAAGATGCAGATAGAAAAGTACCTCTGCCAGACGACCGACGACCTGTTCAAACCCACGAACCGCATCATGCTCTTCGACCTGACCAACTTCTACTTCGAGGGCCGCAAGGACGGCAACGGGAAGGCGAAGTTCGGTCGCTCGAAAGAGAAACGCTCGGACTGCAAGCTGCTGGTGCTGGTCCTGTGCATCAACACCGACGGTTTCATCTGCTACAGCTCGATACTGGAGGGCAACACCGCAGATCCGAAGTCGCTGCCCGACATGGTGGACAAGCTCATTGCCACCAATCCAGCGGGAGGAGGCGACGACCAGAAAGTGCTCGTAGTGATAGACGCCGGCATCGCCTCGCAGGAAAACCTCGACCAGATAAAGGCCAAGGGCTACAACTACCTCTGCGTGTCTCGCAAGACACTTACCGACTACGAAGTGAAGCCTGATGCCAGAATTGTCACTGTACATGACAACAAGCAGCAGCCCATCAAGCTGCAGGAGGTACACACCGAGTGCGAAGACTACTACTTGAAGATAGACTCACCGGCCAAGGCCCTGAAGGAAGAGTCGATGAACCGCAGCTTCCGCAAGCGCTTCGAAGAAGGGCTGGATGCCGTTGCCGCATCGCTCACGAAAGAACGGCACGAAGAAGTACGAGGCCGTGCTCAGGCGCATCGGAAAGCTTGAGGGGCACTTTCCCTCCATCGCACGCTACTACCACATAGACGTCGAGAAGGACAATAACGACAAGGTGACCTCCGTCACATGGACGCTTGAAGTGCCCGGGAAGCAAGTGCACGGAACCTATTTCCTGCGCACCAATGTCAGGACGCTCGACGAGAAGACCACGTGGGACTACTACAACCTGATACGCGAGATAGAGTGCTCGAACCGCCAACTGAAGACTGACTTTAGCCTGCGTCCGATATACCACCAGAAGGACGACCGATCGGATGCTCACCTCTTCCTCGGACTGTTGTCATACTGGATAGTCAACGTCATACGCCACCAGATGAAGAGGGAAAACGAGAAGCGGAAGAAGGCAGACCCCAACCCCAAGGCGGAATACCCGACGCCATACTGGACGGAAATAGTCCGCATCATGAGCACACAAAAGGCTGTGACAAGCGAGGGAGTCAACGCCATGGGAGAAAAGGTGGAGATGAGAATATGCAGCACGCCAACGGAACAGGCTGCTGACATCTACTCAATGTTGAACTACAAGAAAATGCCGTTCCGAAAAATCAAAGTTTGTAGAACACAGTCGCCATAGCGAGAAAATGCAAATCGCTAATTAGCAAGGAAAATCACTGCTACAGCGTCAAAGTTGGGTTAAAATATGGATTAGAATTTCCATAATGATGTCTATTCTCGCCATTAGATCAGAATACTTCTCTATCTCAGCTTCATTTAGGAACTCTGCCTTTATTTCATTAGATTGCTTGTTGGAAGGCGTGGATGGAGTCGTTTTTGCTAGCTCCTTTTGCAAATCCTATTCTCTCTTTGCCATTGCTGCATTAGCATATTGGCGTTTCTCCCTATTGTGTGATTGGGCGTCACGTAGATAAATTATCAAATCATTAGCCCCAAGATTGGCATGTTTTATTTCGTCTTTATTTAGAAACACATATTTGTTGCTTCTAATGTAAACGTCACCAACAGGATCTCCTTTTTGGGCATTTCTGAACCAAAGGCTAAACGTACCATCTTCTTTTGTCTTGTTGTTCTTGTCCTGTGCACCGGCTGCAGAAACGATAACGTTAGGAATCGGTGATTTCTTCGTATAAGTCAACGTACGGCCTTTCTGATTCACCTGACCGTTGGCTGAAACAACAAATAATGAGAATAATAGAATCAACAAGAATGCCATAATATGTTCTTTATTTATTATTGTACTATAACTATTGCGTCTTCTGTATGTGGAACATAAAGGAACTCATCTGCTAACTTGATAGACGAGCGCAGATTGTAAACAGTATCTTGCGACTCAATTGGTATAAACATCTTGACTCGTCCTTTGCTATCGGAGACCGTTTTAATACCTTTGACTGATATAGTGGTATTTGGCATTGGAGCTTCTTTGTCTATATTCCACAACGTGAAATGAATGTCGCCATAAATATTTTCATCGCGCCTAATGTCTATTGTCATTTTCTCATTAAGGGTTAAAGTGGTATCAATGGGAAGGAAATCCTTACAAGTTACAGAAATCTTCACTTCTCTTCCCAAGAAACGTTTTGGAATATTCGTAAATATGATACCTCTATCCATTGATTTAATTGTACCCTGCTTCATTTCGTTTTCAAGAGTTATTGAAACAATGGCATCTTTTAAAGGTGGCAGTTTTGGATTATGTGGAGTTGCTTCCACTAATCTAATCTCCGTATCAATTGGCAAATTCCTATTCCAAGCACCAATGACGGCAGCAAGAACAATGATAACACCTATTATCCATGCTATTGTTTTCTGGATAAGTTGTCGCTTGTGTCTTTGCCAGATACTGTCGAACTCAACTTCCAATAGCTTTGAGATTGTCTGAACATATGCACGTTCCTTGTTGAGCCATGGCCATCTATATATTTTTTCGTGTATGTTTGCTCCAAGGATTTCTGGTAACCCAAGTTTTTTCACAACAGGATTGAAACATTCTGTATTGGGATTGCCACTATTCGGAATTCCATTAACAATAAAAAAATGAATATGTTTAGTACGTCCCAAGCTGTGGAAGAACTCAATTTCTTTTCCTACCCATTCTGACTGAGCAGAGTTTGGTGAGCATATAACAATCAAATTGCGTGAAGCCTTTAGTCTTTCCTGCAGCTCTGCAGTCAGCCCTCCAGGTTGGATGTCGGATGGGGCAAAGAATACCGGTTTGATGGGTTTTCTGTCCCATCCGCGTTCGCTACACAACGTGGATGGCATTTTATAACCTTCTAATTTCTTTTGTAGTCTTTTGCCCCATTCCGTATCTTTGGAATTATAGCTGATAAAAGCGAAATACTTAAATTCCTGTTCCATATTCTATAGATTATGCAATTTATTGGCAAAGATATAATTTTTTTTAAAAAAAGGCTTTGAAAATGTGCGGAAATTGTGTATTTTTGCAGAAAATACTTAGTTATGAACAAAAAATTGATTATTCTATTGGTTTTATTCCTCTGTTCTGCTGTCAATTCTTCTGGGGAAAGTGTTTGCCGTAACATGCCAATTAATATGTTGTATACTATAAGTAATGAGCCACAAGCATCTGATTATTACGAAAAAGGTCTCAAACTATATCAAGCAGGCAAACAGAAAGAATGTTTGACCTGTATGATAAAGGCTATAGAATTGTGGGATGAAGAAATTGATGTCAATGCAACTGCTGGAGATGCGTGTATGTTGGTTGGACGAATATACTTTAACAACAAACAATTCGTAGAAGCACAGAAATATGCAGACAAGGCTCTTGATATTGTCACAGAGATTTATGACATGGATAACAGTATAGAATGCGCCAAAGCTTATCGATTCCTCGGTGAAACTTATTTTATGCAAGATAAATATGATGATGCATATATGAATTTTGCCGCTGCATATGAAATTGCAAAAAATCTACTTGGTGAAAAACATAAGGAGGTAAAACAAATTGAACTCTTGTTGACTGCATCTTATTCTAAGATGACAGGAAAGTAGTCTATGACAGACCCCCAATTGTTCATTTAAATCTAAAACTTTAGTTTGTCGAGAGCATCATCTAGTGAATCAAAAAAAGGTGAAAAATAAAAAAGAGAGTCTTGCTTTCTATTCATTCTAGATTCTACAGACTTGATACTTTCTTTAATAGTCACAGTTGACTTATGTTCCTCCCCAAGTATATCTGAACGAATAGCAAGTGATTGACGATAATATTCTAGGCATTTTTCATAATTGTCCATTGAACCATAGATTGCCCCAAGGGTATAATAGGAGTCTGCCACTTTCGGATGGTATTCACCGAATATTTTTTTCCACATATTCAAGGCCTGTGTGGCATATTCAATAGCCTTATCAAAATTTCTTTGGTAGTGATAATAATCACCTAAGGCCTTGTCGCAGTGAGCAATATATGTATGAAAACCGCCAAATTTCTTGGTGTATAGTACTTTGGCCTGAATTAATGACTCATACGATTTTTGCTTCTCCTTTTTAGCCAGACTGGAGTTATTTACTGAATGTAATTCTGATAAAGCGAAATAGCATAGACCAATACCATAATGGCATGTGGCTATGATTTCTGGATCCTTATTCCCTAATGTGCTATTACAGATTTCAAGGCCATGCTGATAGTATTCCAATGCATCGGACTTGTTCCATTGGGATATTGCAAATGCAATGTTACCAAGACGACAGAATATCTCAACAAGATCCTGAGAGGTTTTACCAAAAAGGTTTTCCTTAATTTTTTGTGCTTCGACATACAATTTCCTAGCATAGGCATATTTCCCTTGGTAGTGTAACACATCTCCCGTGTAAAGTAAGCATTTAGCTAAATCATAACTTCCAGGTTCTGCATGTCTTGTAGCACGTTTGTTATAGAATTGAGCTCTTGGGAAATCTGATAGGTATTCACGTGCAAACTCAGCTGCATCTAATTGCCACTCAACGTTGGTAGTGTCAAGCTCAGCGCGTAATTCGATATAATATTTCGCGGAGTCCTTTTCGAATTGAAGCAATTTTGATGTATATGCTTGATAACAGTGTAGAGCATCTCTTTCCTGCTGCCTTAGAACGTCTTCCTTGAGGTTTATAGTTTCTTCATATTTCTTTTGGCTAAATGTCTTCAGTTTCTCTATTTCGCTGATTCTTCTTAGGAACTCTGAGCCTTGTAGTAGCGCTTCTGCACGCTCCAATTCACCATTTTCGATGCATTTGTTGACTTCTTGTTCTGTGGCATCAAGGTCATCATAGTCTATACGGGCATAGTGATTGGCAAGCGACCCTATAAACGACTGATACTTTTCAAACTTGTCTTGTAAATCCTTTATCTCTTGACGGTATTGCTCAATTGTTATTTTATTACACGCCTTTTGTTCTTCCAATAATGCTAACTTTGACTTGTAATTTCGTTCTGCAGTCTGGTATGCATTGTCTTCTATTCTTTTTTTGTCGGCTTGAAGTTGTTTTGTTGAAATCATTACGATTGACAGAGGAACAGTTTGTGAATAAGCATACCGACGGCCAATCATATTGTTATCCTTCAGTTCATACCCTTGTTTCTGTATAAGTTGCAAGGCATATTCCTGACCTTGAATTTGTATTCCGAATGTTCCATCAGCTTTGCTTAGTACAGCATTATGCCCTCCTTTTGCCCTTATTGTAACTCCGCTTAGGTGTTTGCCTTTTTTATTGTAGCTGCCAGCGGTTTTTACGAATCCCATCTGTGTCTGACTGATTCCCACCAATGGAATAAAGGCCATTAGAACAGTTGCTCGTATGATTTTTGAAATCTTCATCATTTTTACTTTTGTTTTTTGTCATCTGCAGGACCTAGTAAGTTTAAGAACTTATTGAGTTTATTAACACCATTTGTCATTTTTATAGATGAGATGGATCTGTGCACATTTTTTACGAGAGGGTGTTTAGGTCCATATACTTTTTTGTATATGTCTAATGCTTTACGATAACACTCCAAAGCTTTTTTATAGTCATCCTGCATGTAAGCCACTGCTCCAATAGACTCCCATGTTTTACCAACGTTAGGATGTTCTGCTCCAATGGCTTCCAGTTGAATGTTTAAGGCATATTGATAATGTGCCATAGCAGACTTATATTCTGCTTTGTTATAAAACACCTGACCGATTCCTAAATATACTGTTGCAACGTCAGAGTGTTTAACACCGAAAATGGCAACATATCCTTCAAGGGCTTTTTTGAAATATTCAAGAGCTTTGTCATTATCGTTAATCATGAGATAAGTCTGACCGTAAGTATGATATAACAATGCAATAGCATGATGTGGCTCTCCGTAGCATTTTTGATAGATTCCCAGTGCCATTGCCAAATATAGTTGTGCAGCACGAGGTGCCCCTTGGGCAATATAGGTAGCTGCTATATGATTTTGGTTCCTTGCGATTGCTGGTGACATGGCTGGCATAATTTTCCTCCTTATGTCTAATGCTTCCTTATAGTAGTTATATGCTTCTTTAGGTTTTGACATAGTCAGATAGGTGTTGCCTATATGAGCGAGACACAATGCCACATGTTCATGGTTCTTACCATAGTTTTGTTCAAGTATTTGTTGGGCTGTCTGAAATTGTTGCAGAGCCTCTTTGAATTTGTTGGCAGCCAAGTAATAAGTTCCCATTGTGATGCATCCTTCGGCATATTTAGTGTGCTGATTTCCAAAAATGCTTTCATTCATTAAGAGAGCTTTCTGAGCATACTCATTCCAAAGGCTTAAATTTCCCATCAGGCCATTTACATTACCCACAGCGTCATAAGCTTCTGCAAGGTCAGATTGGCTAGCCCCGTCTTTCTGCGCTACGCGTAGCGAACGCTGGAGATATTTCAGACCTTTATTGTAATCTGATAAGTATTCACAAAAAAACTTTCCTGCATCAATCTGCCATTGTACATTGGTGGTGTCTAAATCTGCTCTCTTTTCTATATAGTCTTGGGCTTTTTGGTTATTGAACCGCCCTAGTTCAATTGTGTAGAGTTGAAAAAGGTAATGAGCTGACCTGTCCTGATCCTTGCGTGCGGCTTCGTCTTCTTGCTGCACTTTTGCAATAAGTTCGTCGCTTTTGGCTTTCATCTCAAGAGCCTGTTGAACCTTTTCAAGGAATCCTGTATTTTTTATCAGTGAGTCTGCACGTTCAAGCTGGCCATTTTCGATGCAAAAGTTGATATTCCGTTCTACTTCATTTAGCTCGTCGTAATCAGTTCTGGCATAATAGTCGGCTAGCCCTTCGATCATCCCCTGGTATTTGTCAAAATGCTCTTGCAGCCATTTCTTGCGGCTGCGTAGCTGACTTTCTTTTATTTGTTTGTTTGCCAGCATTCTTTCAAGTGTGGCGATTCTCTTTTTATATTGACGTTCTGCTGCGGCATAGTTTTTGTCTTCAATTCTTCTTTTTTCTTCTTCGAATTGTTGTTTGGACATCATAACAATTGTCAGAGGAACAGTTCGTGAAAACGCATATTGTCTTCCTAAAATATCGGCATCTCTTAAATCATAGCCAAGCTTCTGTACTTGTTGCAAGGCATAAGTCTCTCCTTGTATTTGAAGCCCAAACTTCCCGTCCGTTTTGCTTAATACGGCATTATGCCCTCCCTTGACTCTGATTGTCACCCCGCTCAGAGCCTGTCCTTTTTGATTGGGACGTCCTAATGATTTCACGAACCCTTGCTGAGTCTGTGACCATGCCGCTTGCCATAAGCATATCAGCACAAGAAAAGAAAGTCTGTATGCATTTGTTATTTTAGTTTTTCTATTTTTTCCTTCATAATGCTTGCTTGTTTGCTTTCTTCACCATACAAAACACGTCTTATGCTCAGCGACTGTTCCAGATATTTTCTCGCTTCTGATTTGTTTCCTTGTGAGAGATGTTCTTGAGCTAACTGCTCACACAGATTCATGACACGTTTTGCGTAATCGGAATCCTGTCGGATTTCATCAATTCTAGCATTAGTCTTGTCAACTAGCTCTTGAGCTAATTTCATGTGCTTTTCGACCTCAGCCTTGGCTGCCCGATTGCGCTCAACAGCCGTTGATGGGTCGAATACGGTATGGATTAACGAGTCTGCCTTTTCCAATTCTCCATTTTCAATGCAGATGTTTATTTCCCTGTCGATTGAATCAAGATGATCATAGTCAGTTCTTGCATATCTGTCCGCCATTCCATCTATCAATGATATGTATTTTTCATAATTGTCTTGTAACATCTGCAGTTCCTTTTGATACTGGCTGATAGTGATGTCTTCTTCATGAAGTTGCTGTTTTAGTTGTTTTTCTTTGATCTGATATTTGGCTTCTGCTCTCCTGTATGCATTGTCGCTGATACGTTTGCGATTTGCTTCTAGTTCTGTAGAGGATGCCATCACTATTTCTATAGGTACGTTTGGAGAAAACACAAGTTGCCGACCTATCAAATCTGGGTCTATCAGTTCATACCCTTTTTTACTTACAGTCAATAGTGAGATGGCATCTCCTTGCTTCTTGCCAGGGAAAACAGATGTGATTCTTCCATCGGCAGTACTTACGACTGCATTCATAGATCCTTTCCATCTTATTGTTACACCAGACAATGGCTTACCTGGTCTGTTGGGTCTTCCTTGAGTCTTGATATATCCTTTTTGCACCTGAGCGTGGATTCCTGATATAGCAAGAAGAATAGTTAAAATTAGAATTATATTTCGCATACTAAATATTGTTTTTACTAAGCCAAATTGTTACATCAACAACTCCAAAGTCAAATGATTTATAGTCTGCTTTCCAGCCTTCCAATTGACTTACAGTTCTTCCTTCTTCGTCAAGTTCTTCCCATGGACGGAGGCAATTGTGCTGCCTTGTTCTCTCATTACAGCTATGTACGTCTGTATCCGCTATTGTATATCCCAGCATTTCGTGAGATGCATTCCATCGCAAATGTTCAAGGCGAGCCAAATTGAGAATTGCTTGATTCTCCTTGGTAGAGAGATATGGATATCTTATCTTGTCATAGGAACCTTCGCTCTTGGGCTTGCCTGAATCATCGAAGTAGTTAGATAATAAATCATGCCAACTTCCCTCTTTTCTAATTAATGTGTTAAGCAAATATATTTTTGTTTCAGCATGTAATGCATTGGCAAGGTCTTGTGACTCTTTTCGTCTTAACTCTCGCATTTTATTCAAAGAAACTTTCCTCTCGCCAATGGAAATGACATTCCCTTGCTTGTCTTTAGCTCCTGTTAGTTTTTCCCGTCGTTCGTCCCAAAGGACTTTCTCTCCTTTCATCTCGCAATAATGCTTTTGGAATATTTTTCCTTGTTGGGTCAGTTTGTCCCTGATGATCATATCATAAGAGTAGATATCCTCGCTTTGTCCGAAAGGAATAATAATGGCATCGGTTTTATATTCAGTTTTCTTACTTCCTTCGCAATCCTGATTGTAGCCTTCATTATAGTAGTTGGCAATTTTCTGCATATAGGATTCTCTTTCTGGCCGATATGAACGTACGAAAATTCGCAGGCAACTTAGATCTTCACGTTCTCTTCTGATATGATTCAAGATTCTAATGGCAAGCATCATTCCCAGGTCATCGTCTCCAAGAGTTACAACGACGTAATTAACTTTTTGTCGCAAGTCTTTATCTAATACATTATCAAAGAATTCACTACTCAGACAATCACATTGTACAAGTTCGATAAGTTTTGTACCATCACTATTCTTCTGGGCGATGGCTGCTGGAGTGAAAGTGGAGAATACACCCTGTAATTCGTTCATCCGTTTATCGGCGGCTATGCAATGGAAGGGACTACGGATTTCTTTTTCAGGTGTACCTTCATTACTAACGAAAGCACCAAATTCATAAAGGAACTTCATGGCATCTTGACCTGCTTCATCAAATCCAATAATCAGACTGTTGAATTCTGAACTAACAGTAGTAGGATTGTCCTTGTCAATATCGACTAGCTTTACGGGATGATAGTCCTGATTTGCCTTCAAAAGCTCAATTGAAAGGTGTGAAGAATCAATGATTCTGACATCCAGGCCGCGCTTAACAGCGATGTCCTCAACAACTCGATTCAGACCATTTTGTCTGGCATGACAGTAGAATTTCTGAATAATACTGTTGTTTACCTCGTTGATGGTAGCGTCTCTTGCTAAAACAGACATCGCCTGTATGTTCTCATCCTCATTGCTTGATAAGAAGAAAACATGCAATTCCGCATTTGTTGGATAATCCCTAAGCTTGCTAATTAATTCTTTTAGTTTTAAAAGATTGATTTCTTTCAGAACGTCTTTCTTCCCCAAATCGTTATCGTTAATATCTTCTATGTCAACATCACATAACCTCGTTTCAGTAAATGTTACTCTGGCATCCAGAATGTCTGCTTCTGAAAATGTCTGCCTGCGATGAGTAAACAAGCCAACGATACTATCCCAGCCATTTTGGTTATCATCATCGACTTGATTGTTTTCAACAAATAATATGACTCCTCTTTTTTTTTCTTTAGCTTGAATACTTTTGGCCAACAGCTTGGAAGGCTCATTCATTCCAAAGAATACATAAAGATGATTTTGGCTCTCATCAATTGTCGTTTGCTTGTGTAGTTTAATGTATGCACGAACTCTAGCATAGGCCAAACTAATTAAAATTGCAATAGTGCAGGCAAAAGACAGAATGGCTTGTAGTGAAATCAATCCTTTTACATATTCGTGACTCTTGATGCCGTCCAGTACGTTGCTGTCAATGCTTGCAGTAAAAAGCTGAAAAGAACATACTAATGATCTGAGTAAATACTCGGCATTTGTGAATAAGAATACTCCTTCTTTATTATTAATCGAATCTTCATTTTCTAACTGAAATGCCCACAAATACAATGCAGTTCCCGTCGCAAGGAACAGAAGCATCATGCTGACGAGGAACAAAAGAAATCTTTCCTTCTTTGCAACCTTGCTTGTTCTTCCACTTAACCAATTCTTACCATATTTTAAAGACAACCATAGACCATATATGATGGCAATGGTAACTATTGTCCATGACAGCTTAACTTGTTGGAAAACCAATGAAATAAGCACAAATACGGCAAAAATTGCGAGAAAACATGACTGAATTGTAAATTTATTTGCGTTCATATGTGAAGATGTTTTTATGATTGCCTAATTTGATTGTCCCTCATTCATAGAATTAAGAATACTTTTATATTCTTGAATTAACTTTTTGGCAACTTCAATGTCGCATTTTTCCTCCTTCTTGTTATTTGAATCAGTAGTTTTAACTCTTGTAGTTTCAAACAAATCTTTGATTAGGGCTTTTGCTCTATCCTCTTTCTCAAATTGTAATTTCAGGCTATGGTCTTCTTGACTTTCAACCGTCTTTGCTTTAGCATCTGCTTGTGGGGATCCTGATGAAATATTTTCATCTTGACTTTTTTTCTTGTGACATCTGCATAAACAGTATATTAAACCCGTAATCAATACCAAAACAGATAAAACGACTATTGTGCTGCAGATTATTAGTGTAATCTGAGCTCCGTCTCCCAATACTTTAATACTTTCTATCATAACCTAAAGTTTTAAGTTCTGATGCAAAAATACTAAAATTATTCGTATTATTCTCTATAATTCTTTAAAAATGTCTGTTTTGCCAGCTTTTTTGTTTACTTTTGCATATT
>Ga0310695_10008177_pt1 | contig 16329 bp, 9 predicted proteins | sample RumenRJG_04DNA_FD_203882 | JGI IMG/M metagenome (GOLD analysis project Ga0310695, IMG submission 203882) | Bovine rumen microbial communities from Lethbridge, Alberta, Canada - RJG_04 (v2) (version 2) | ecosystem: Host-associated > Mammals > Digestive system > Stomach > Rumen | place: Canada...
GTGTCCGCCCATCTGAGCCTTGTATTCCAGCAGCTGTGCTTTCAGCCGCTCTGGGTTTGCGAGGTCGAGCGTGGCAAAGCGTATCCGCTCGTCCTTCAGGTATCCCTTACTGCTGGTGCCGCGCATGCCGGCCCATACCTCGAATCCCTGCTCCAGTCCTTCCTGGACGATGAAGCTGCCAATGAAGCCACTGGCTCCTGTCACTAATATAGTCATTGTATGTGGTAATTAAAGCTTCACCCCCCTGCCCGGACTCCGTCGCTTCAATCCCCCGTCGCTACGCTACCCCAAATGCTCCGCTTCTAACGGGCATTTGCCCAACGCTCAAACACTTACTCGCGTTGCTCCGAGGAGAGGGGAGCTGTTGCTTGGTTGCTGCTTGTTTTTCTTTTTATGTTATAATTGTCACTATATATGTCCACTATCTAGTTTCCCCCTTTCCTCGGAGCGGGGTCGGGGTTGAGGCTTTTTATCCATTCTGCCTGTATGTCTCGCCCGGCGATGCCTATGCGGTAGTTGGCTTCCGGGCAGGCGGACAGGGCGAGTGAAGCCTCTGTCCATCCCTCGGCCTTTACCTTCTGCCGTGCCAGCACGTGTCCCTTCTCGTCAGCGATGAAGAGGAAGCCGGTGCCTTTCACACGGGCACGTACGTTGATGTCGCCCTGCAGGTAGAGGCCTTCCCACAGCTTGCCTCCCCGGCGTGCAAAGCCCTGATGATGCTCGACACCCGCATCTCCCTCGATGGTCCAGTAGCAGAACCCGTCCCGAAAGTCCGGATTCTGGATGAAGCCGGCGCTGCGGATGCCGGTGTCGCCCCGGAAGTTCGTGGGCCGCACGCACAGCATGTCGCAGGGGTCGTTGTAGTCATTGTCGTGGATATTGACGTTATAGACGGGGGCGTAGTCATCCTGCTCCCCGTTGGTGAAGGGCTTGCCGTCAAAGGGATTGTCGGGCCATGTGCCTACAGAGTAGCCGCCTATCAACATACAGTCGGCCACCTCGATGTCCTCGATTACTTGCTTCTGCTGGTCGGGGTTCGTAGTGCCCCATGGGATGAAGGCGATGGCCTTTCCTGCTCCGTGGGTGGAGTTGATGTAGCTGTGGGTCACCTTCAGGTCTCGGATGGAGTGGTCGGCCTCGGGGTGGTCCTGTCGCCAGGGCGTGACGACTCCGCGTGGGTCGCCGTAGCTGTTGCTCATCACGATGCCGTCGTCGTTCGTGTTCATCATGGTACGTACCACGCGTATGTGCCTTGCTCCCTGGCCGAAGCTGAGTCCGTCGCCGCTCACACACTTGATGTCATAGAGTTTGACGTTGCCCAGGAAGAGGCTGTCCACGCCGTGGAACGTCGTGTGATAGTTGTTGCATCGCTGGATGTCGATGTCCGTGGCCTCGAGCTTCTTGCTGTCAATGAAGGCCAGGGGGACGATGTGGATGCAGTCGGAACATATCTTGGCATAGTGTGCCCAGTGGGGGTTCTCTGTGTAGGGGTCGTTCATGCGGATGACGCCTGGCCCGGTCACCCGTACGTTCTCGGTATTCTTGGCCATCACCAGCGGCATGTTGATGTAGAGGCAGTGGGTCCAGGGCACGCCTGGGATGTCCATGTCGTGACCGTAATAGACATTGTATCGGTAGTCGCGCCGGTCGGGCGATTGCCACAGGACGGCACCTCGGTCCAGATGCAGCTCCACGTTGCTCTTCAGCCGTATCTCGGTGGCAATGTATCGTCGTCCGTATCGGCTGTCGTTGCCTCGCAGCACCACGCGTCCGCCGCCAGCGGCGTTGCAGGCATCGATGGCCCGGTTGATGGCCTCCGTATCGTCGGTGAAGGCATCGCCCCTTGCTCCGTAGTCGCAGACGTCAAAGTCTCTGTCGGGCAGGCGGAAGGCGTAGGGGTTCGGGCCAAAGTCCTGCCAGTTCTCCACGTAGAAGCAGGGACCCACCTTCATTGCCCGGCCCTTCTCGTCGCGTATGATGGCCAGCATGCGGCTGCCGAGCAGCGATATCTTCCCGTCGGGCCGGCGGTTGGGGATATGGCGGATGCCGAAGCGCTGTGCCGAGGCGCCTCGGTACAGGCACGTGAGATGCTCCACGTCCTTCATCCGCAGGCTGCCGGGCTTGGCTTGCTCCCGGCTGACAGTCGGCTGGGAGAGCTCCTCTACGGTGCGGATGGTGGGGCCGTAGAGGTGCATCGGTGCCTCGTAAATCTCGAGGATAGGGTAGCGGCTGGCCAGTTCCGGGTCGATGTGTCCTTCCACCCGCACGTACTTCGTGCTGGCCGTACAGCGGTCGATGACTCCGGCAAAATCCTCGATGGGCTCCTCTTTCTGGAAATTGATGCGGTGGAGGAGCAGTGTGCCGCCCGAAGGCCCTATGGGTTCGAAGCGCAGTCCCGTCAGCCGTCCGCGTGCAGTGGGCAGGTCGCTCAGGTTGGCATAATACGCCTGCTTGCCGCTCTGCGGCTCTATGTCGATGACCTTGCTTGCCTCGCGAGTGAAGTCCTGCTGCCCGTCGGTGAGAAACCATACGCGCATCTGGCGGACGTCGCTCCGGTTCTCCATCACCATGAAGATGGTGTTATAGACCTCTAATGGGGGATTGTAGATGCTGTTGCAGCTTCCTCTCAGCAGGGTGGTGGAGAGCGTTGCGCCTGCCTGGAAGTCCAGGCGCAGGGCATCGTCTTCATGCCGTACGGTGCCCTTCTGTGCCTGGAAGGCATCCGTGCTCCCCGGCAGCTGGAACTCCAGGTCGATCGGACGTCCGGCCATCACCTCATCGAAGCGCAGCTGGCAGCCGTTCCACGCCTCGGACGAGGCATTCTGCACCTCGATGGCCATGTGTGTGATGCGGTGGCGGAACGGGCAGTCGGCGACGTACAGGTTCACTGTCTGCCACAGCGAGGGGATGATTTCCGTACGGTAGGTGCAGGTGTCCCCGTCGCCGGCCAGCGTGAGTCGCACATACACCTCCCATCCCGGACGGGCCGATGCCACATGCAGGCAGAACGACATCAGATTGCGTTCGCCCAGGTCGATGGGCCGGGCAAAGTCGCGCATGATGCCCCGCCAGCGGTCGGCAGGCAGGGAGTCCACGTCGAGCAGGGCTGTCCTGTCCGCTTCCTCCGGCCAGCTGATGTGCCCCCCGGCTGTGGGTCGCCATTCCTCCGTGCCGTTCTCGAAGTCCTCGATCCGCAGGACGTCCACCAGCGAACAGCGGTGCGAGAAGTCGTGTGCTGTAAAGTCATCGTCCGTCCGGGCCAGCATTGCCAGCGGAACTGCCCATAGGCAGAGCAGAACGCATAGTTTATAATTCATAATTCATAATTCATAATTCATAATTCTTCGCACTAAAGGCCCGCTCGACCTTTGGTCGCTTCTGCCTGCCGCAGCAGGTGTTGAAGAAGCGGCGGAGCCGAGCGCATAGTTTTGGATTAGGGTGCATAGTCATTTCCTTTGGAGGCCTTGGGTGTGTAAAGTTACGGTTTTTCTCTCAAAGTAGTATGCATTTTAGGGGAAAAAACTATCCTTCGTGCAGTCTTTCTTGTTAAATTTGCATCCACATATACGAGCGCTGCCTATAATTGCACCGTCTGCCTGATGGAACTGAATACACTAATCCAGAGAGCCAAGGAGAAGGACCCCAGTGCCTTCGACATCCTATACAGGACATACTATCCCAAGATGATGGGCTTATGTATGAATATCACGCGGGACGACCGTTCCATGGCGGGCGACTTGGTTCATGACGCTTTCATCCTGGCCTTTGCTTCTATCGGCAGCCTGCGGGATAACACGAAGTTCAGCGAGTGGCTGGCCTCCATCGTTCGCAATGTGGCGCTGCAATACGTCAGGCAGCGAGACCGCTTTCGTGTGTTGCCCCTCTCCGCGATTAGCGAAGAGGATGCACTGCCCGCGGATTCCTCTTCATTGCCTGATGCCGACCTCAGTTACAAGGAATTGCTCGAATTGGTGAGCCTTCTTCCCGAGGGTTACAGCAAGATACTTCGTCTTTCCGTGATTGACGGCTTCTCACATAAAGAGATAGCCGACATGCTGGGCATAGCGCCGCACAGCAGTTCCTCACAATTGTCTCGGGCCCGCCGCCTGCTGAAGCGCTTACTCGAGAAACGGGCCGTGGGCATCATTATGCTACTGCTCGTGCCGCTGGTCGGATATTATATGTTCCGCTCAGGGAGCGAGGGAGAGGACGTAGGGGTAGCCAATCCGAGCGAGCAGCCTGTGCCGACATGGGATGAAGCTCCCCTCGCCCAGCAGGACAGCCTCACCCCCGACCCGGACTCCGTCGCTTCGCTCCCCAACGCTCAAACACTTACTCGCGTTGCTCCGAGGAGAGGGGGGGAGCACAGCCGTGTGGCCGAGGAGAAGGAGGAGCGCAGACATGTGGCCGAGGAGAAGGAGGAGCGCAGACATGTGGCTGAGGATTCGGTCCGCAGGTCAGTCACCAGCCCGACGCTGGAGATTATGGAGCCCGCTGAACGCAGGGAGCGTTCGTGGCACCTCACGGCTTCGGGTTCCTTGGGTTCCGCCCTGGCACAGAATGCCCACAGGCTGCTGGCCATAAACGCCTCCGGCATGCCGGAGCCGGACGGACCGGGCCTCGAGCTGCCGAGCCACGTAAGCACATGGGAGGAGTATAGCCACTTCCTCAAGGCCTTTGCCTCGCCCTATGTCACCGACGACACGCTTACGCGCATCGAGATTGCCGACCACAACACGGGCCGCATCGAGCAGCAGGAACACCATGACAGGCCCGTCACCTTCGCTCTCTCGGTGCAGAAGTCGCTCTCCGGGCGATGGAGCCTCGAGACGGGCGTGCAGTACTCGCTGCTCTCCTCCCGTTTCTCCATGGGCGAAAACGGATACAACGTCCGCAGCCGCCAGCGCATCCATTATCTGGGCCTGCCGCTCCGCATGTCGTACCGCTGGATGGAGCATAAGCGCCTCGCGGCCTACAGCTCGGCCGGTGCAGTCATGCACATACCTGTATATGGCACCATGCACACCAGCTATCTGGTCGACTGGCAGAGCCGCCACTCCACGCGGAGCCGCCTCACGCCTCCGCTGCAGTGGCAGCTGGGAGCCGCCGTCGGCGTGCAGTATCGTCTCTCCCCCCGCTGCAGCCTGTTTGCCGAGCCCACCTTCAACTGGTTCATCCCCATGGGCAGCGAGATACACACCGCGTGGACCGAACGCCCCGTCATGGTCACCTGTCCGCTCGGAATAAGGTTCACTTGGTAAACGATGAGACACATACACGGTGCCCGAAGCACTATGCGCAATAAACAGGGCTTCGCTCGACTCTGTCGCTTCGCCTTTAGTGCGAAGAACTTGCGCTCGGCTTGCCGCTTCGCTTGTCCTAGAACTATGAACTATGAACTGTGAACTAAAATACTACGTCCCGCTCTCGCTTCCCTTCCTCATCGCCAACCTGTTCACGCTGGAGAATCTCGCTCCGTGGATTGACGAGGTGATGTTTCTGGACACCTCCTACAATGCGGCTGTCCACGGCGTGTGGGAGACCACGGCCTGGTATCGTGTGGCCGGGCATCATCCGTTCTCCACCTATCCGCCGCTCTATCAGATGCTCTCCGCCCTTTGGATGCAGCTCTTTGGTTGCAGCCTGGTGGCGGTGAGGAGTCTGAACCTGCTACTCACGTTCGTGCTGGGCGTTGCCTGTCTGCGGCTTATGCCGTGGCGCAGGGAGACGGAAGGTCGGGGCCGGAATGTCAGAGCCTGGACGACGGTGCTGTTCACGCTGTTGCTGTGGGGCACCGGCGAGATCATGTGGATGTACCGCAACGGACGGCCCGACATGCTCTGTGCCTTGACGTTTGTCTCTGCTGTCCTGGCCATCAGATACTACCTGCTGTCCCACTCGGTATCGGGCAGGCTTGCGGTGGTCGTCACTTCGGCTCTGCTGCCCTGTGCCGGCATTCAGGCGGCCACCTGCCTGATGGCACTCTGGCTGTTCTCCTTTGTGGTGGCAAAGGGGCGGCGCAGGGAGGCTCTCCGCCTGCTGCCCTTCCTGCTGACGGGCATCCTGCTGGGCTTGCTTTTAGTGGCGTTCTTCATGCTGGCCCACGGGCGGCTGTTGGGCTTTGCCTCCAGCATTATGCAATATTCGTCCACGCTGTCCGCTATCGCACTGTCCGTCTTGCCATGGGCCGGACGCATGCTGGACTTCGACCCGATGCCTTACACTCGGAAGCTGCTGGAGCTGTCCGCTCAGCCCAGCCTCGACCAGCGCCTTACCCCGATTGTGGAATACCGCAGTTTCCTTATCCTTTCCGTCATCTGCTTTATTGCCTTTGTCACTATCTACCGGCATCGGTTGCGTAGTCTGTCGGGCAACATGGGATTCCTCTCGTTGCTCTATGCCTTCTATGTGCCCGTAGCCATGAACGTAGCGGGGCGTTTCACCGTCTATTATCGCTGGATGGCCTTCCTCCCGCTGGTGTGGTCTGTGGTATATGTCGCTGTCCGAGACCGTCGCTGGCTGGCCGTGTTTGGAGCGACGGCCCTGGTGCTTGCCGGCTCTGGCTTTAGGTCGATGCAGCCAGCCGGACAATGGGACCATGAGTGCCTGCATTCGTTTGTACGTCGCAGGCACTTCCGTCCGTCCGATTCCGTGGTCTGCCCCTTCTCACTGTTCTATGAGATGAAACCCTTGTGCGATACATGCTACTTCGTGGGCATTTTCCCCACAGAATACCTGGGGCGTGTGGACTATATCATTGCTCCCGAAGGCGGCGATGCATTCGACCGCCCCATCGTCGATTATGTTAACCGCTTGCGGACCGACTCCACCATCGTGCTCATTCCCCTTGACTATTGCTCTCGCCCCCCACTGACACTATATAAAGTAGAACATCGCACAGACTCAATAACGCAAAACCCCATTCCCAATGTCTAAGCATATCATCAAGTTGATGCGCCCGCAGCAGTGGTTGAAAAATACCTTTGTCTTTATGCCCCTGTTCTTCGGCCGCCATGCCACCGAGTGGAGCTATGTGTGGCCCTGTCTGCTGGCCTGTCTGGCCTTCTGCCTGGCCGCCAGTGGTGTCTATTGCCTCAATGATGTGTGCGATGCCGAGGCCGACCGCCAGCATCCAGTGAAGTGCAGGCGCCCGGTGGCCAGCGGTGCCGTCAGCCGTCGGATGGCATACGCGATGATGGCTGTCATGTGGATGGCGGCCCTTGCCCTGGTGGGCCTGGGCTGTCTCTATAGCGACGACATCGGTAAGGGGCTGTCTGCCACACTGTTGCTCTACATCGCCATGAATGTGGCTTATTGTGTCTGGCTGAAGCAGGTTGCCCTGCTCGATGTCTTCATCATCGCCACGGGCTTCGTGCTGCGCATTGTGGCCGGCGGGCTGGCCACGGGTATCGCCTTGTCCCACTGGATTGTGCTCATCACCTTCCTGCTGGCACTCTTTCTGGCATTGGCCAAGCGGCGCGACGACGTGGTTATCTACGAGACATCGGGCGTCAAGGCACGTAAGAGCGTGGAGCGGTACAACATGGACTTCCTCCGCTCGGCCATCGGTGTGCTGGCCAGTGTGATCATCATGTGTTACATGCTCTACACGGTGTCCGATGATGTAACGGAACGCATTGGCAACCACTACCTCTATGCCACCTCCTTCTTCGTATTGGCAGGCATCCTGCGATATATGCAGCTCACTCTCGTGGACCAGCAGAGCGGCAGTCCCACGAAGGCGCTGCTCCACGACCACTTCATCCAGGCCTGCGTCGGCGGGTGGATAGCAACGTTCGCGGTTATACTGTATCTGTGAGGCTTATGAATGTATCGGCTGATGAGACTGTCGTAGCGGCTTTCGACTTTGACGGAACGCTCACCACGCGCGATACGCTGCTGGCGTTCATCCGCTTCACTCACGGGCGACGTGGCTTGCTCGGGGGCCTGCTGCGTTATGCTCCCTGCTTGCTACTGATGAGGATGGGACTTTATCCCAACTGGAAGGCGAAGGAGAGGTTCTTCTCCCATTTCTATCGGGGCGTGCCACACAGACGGTTCATGCAGTGGGGGCGCCAGTTTGCAGGCGTGGCCATGACGATGCTGAACGGGCGGATGGTGGAGATGCTCCATCGGCATCAGGCCGAGGGCCACACGGTGTGCGTGGTCACGGCAAGCATCGACGAGTGGGTGCGCCCTGTCTGTGATCGGCTTGGTATCAAGGTATTGCTGGCTACGCATATTGAGGTGTCGCCCGACGGCAACCTCACCGGTCGCTTCCTGTCCCCGAATTGCTACGGAAGCGAGAAGGTCGAGCGCCTGTTAGAGGCATTCCCTCATCGGGCTGCCTACAAGCTCTATGCCTATGGCAACGGCCGTGGCGACCGCGAACTGCTCGCCCTTGCCGACGAGGCTTTCCTTGTCAGTGGGCGTAGGCATTACTTCCTCTTTCTTTACACAAAATTTTGCGCGAGGAGAAACAAAGGGTAACGAGGCTCGATGCAACGTGCTTCATTGGCCGATGGAACACGTTGCATCGACCGATGGAACACGTTGTTTTGGCACGAGAATCGCGTATTTCCGTCCGCCTCATGGTTCGGTGCCGAGAAACGCCGTATTTTGCAATACTGATTATCAGTGATTTACCTATAATTCACATCCTGTAACAGGCCGAGAACGTCCCCGAAAGGGGTCGAAATCCCCCGTTTTGGGGTATCGCCAGAAAGAGGGCGGGACCGAAAATTTTCTGTTTTATTGACAGAATTATCATGGACGGGCTGGAAGTGAAGCTGACGGCTTTGGGAGATTTGAGCAGCTGCTTCGCTCGTGGGCAAAGAAAAAAGGGTGTTTCCCTTTGAATTCTGTGTGGTTATTTGTAACTTTGCATGCAGGAAGATGTGGCCCCGGTGGGCTCAGTCCGCGCTTCCGCGTCTCATCCCGAACGTCAACGAGCAATATGATGGACCGAAGAACTTTTATACAATGCCTGGCAGGCGGAGCCCTGTGGGCAGGCTGCCTGCCCCTGCAGTCGCTGTCGCGGCGGCCACTGCGCTTCGGCGTGGTCACCGACCTGCACTATGCCGAGAAGGACACGCACGGGAACCGCTACTTCCGCCAGTCGCGGAAGAAACTGCGGGATGCCGTGGAGACGTTCAACCGCTCGGGGCTGGACTTCATCATCGAGCTGGGCGACCTCAAGGACATGAACCCGACGCACGACCCCGCGGCGACCCTCGGGTTTCTGGACGACATCGAGGCCGAGCTGCAGCGTTTCCGGGGGCGCGTGTATCATGTGCTGGGCAATCACGACATGGACTGCATCACGAAGGAGGAGTTCCTGAAGCATACCCGCAATCCGGGCAAGGCACGGGGCCGCAGCTACTACAGCTTCAGGGCGCAGGGCATCCAATTTATCGTGCTGGATGCCAACTTCAACGAGGACCGCTCGCCCTACGGACGGGGCAACTTCGACTGGAGGAAGGCCTATTTCCCCGACGAGGAGATCGAGTGGCTGGGCCGCGAACTCCGGCACGGGCGCTGTCCCGCCATCGTATGCTGCCACCAGCTCCTGGACAGCTTCTCGGGCGTAAGGCCGGAGGTCTGCGTGAGCAATGCAGAGGAGGCGGTCCGCCTGCTGGAGGAGAGCGGACGCGTGCTGGCCGTGCTCCAGGGTCATCATCACTCGGGAAACTACAGTCAGCGTCGCGGCATTCACTATTGGACGATGAAGGGCATGATAGAGAACCAGTACCCGGAACACAACAGCTATGCCATCGTCACGGTGGAGCCGGGCGGAGACATTACCATCGAGGGCTTTGCCGACTGCGAGAGCCGCAGAATGGATAACACGAACAGTATATAGAAAAAAACAGATAACGTAGGACGAAGATGAAACGCTTGATACTTTTCTTCCTGTTGCCCCTCGGCCTCGGAATGTCGCAGATGCGAGCCGAGAGCGTATGGGTGGAGACAGAGCAGTTTGCCGAACGTGGCGGATGGTGTCTCGACCAGCAGTTTATGGATGAGATGGGGTCGCCCTATCTGTTGGCCCACGGCATGGGCGTGCCCGTGGCCGATGCTGTGACGACGGTGAGCTTTCCCGCCCCGGCCACCTATTATATATTCGCTCGCGTGTACAACTGGACGGCGCCGTGGCACGAGGGTGCCGGGCCCGGAGCATTCCAGCTCCTGGTGAACGGACGTCGCACCACACCGAAGCCCCTGGGCACCGATGGGAGCGCATGGCAATGGCAGCCAGCGGGAAAGGTGAAGATCGGGGCAGGCAAGCTGGATGCCACGGTGACGCTGCACGACCTGACAGGCTTCGACGGACGATGCGACGTACTCTACTTCACCACCGATGCCTCTGACGTCCCGCCCGCCGGCGGGCCTGCGCTGACGCAGTTGCGACGCCTGAGGCTGGGCCTGCCCGATGAGGCTCCCGCTGCCGGGCAGTATGATCTCGTGGTGTGCGGTGCCGGTACGGCCGGTATCAGCGCAGCTGTCGCAGCAGCGCGGCTGGGCCTGCAGGTGGCTCTGATAAACGATCGGCCCGTGCTGGGCGGTAACAACAGCTCGGAGATACGGGTGCACATGGGCGGACACATCGGTGTGGGGCCCTATCCTCGTCTGGGCGACCTGCAGAAGGAGTTCAATCCCGTGCGCGGCGGCAATGCAAAGCCTGCCGATTTCTATGAAGACCAGCGTAAGATGGACTTTGTCCGGAATGAGAAGAACATAAGCCTGTTCCTGAACTACCGCGTCGTGCGTGCCGATACGCTGGCGGGCCGCATCCTTTCCGTGACGGCACAGCACATAGAGACGGGGCGCGAACTGTCCTTTGCCGCACCCCTCTTCTGCGACTGCACGGGCGACGGCACGGTGGGCTACCTCGCCGGTGCCGACTATCGCATGGGGCGTGAGGCGGCCGACGAGTTTCATGAGTCGCGCGCCCCGGAGAAGGCCGACTCGATGACGCTGGGCGCCTCCGTGATGTGGTATTCCGAGGAGGGAGAGCGGAAAACGTCGTTCCCCGAGTTCCGATATGGAGTGGACTTCACGAAGGAGAGCTGCCAGCGCGTGACGATGGGCGAATGGACGTGGGAGACAGGCATGAACGTGGACAAGACGAAACGGCTGGAGCGCGTGCGCGACTATGGCATGATGATCATCTACAGCAACTGGAGCTACCTGAAGAACCACATGCCCGACTCGCTCGGCTATGCCCGTCGCAGCCTGGCATGGGTGTCGTTCATGGCTGGCAAGCGCGAGAGCCGGCGCCTGATGGGCGACTACATCCTGAAACAGGACGACGTGCTGCGCTATATCCTCCACGAGGACGGTACCGCCGCCATGTCGTGGCCCATCGACCTGCACTATCCCGACCCCGAGAACTCGCGCTTCTTCCCCGATGCCGAGTTCAAGACCATCAACCGCAATACCAATATCTATCCCTATCCCATCCCGTTGCGCTGCCTCTATTCGCGCAACGTGGGGAATCTGTTCATGGCTGGGCGCTGTATCAGCGTGACGCACGTGGTACACGGCTCTATCCGTGTGATGCGCACCACCGGCATGATGGGCGAGGTGGTGGGCATGGCAGCCAGCCTGTGCCGGAAGTATGGCGTCATGCCTCGGGAAGTCTATCAGCACCATCTGCCCCAGCTGCGCGAACTGATGACTCGGGGCGTGGGTCGTGCGGACCTGCCCGACAACCAGAAGTACAACAGGAACTCCCTATTGAAGAACCCGCCTGAGGTGAAGAAAGTGGAATAATATGAATTATGAATTATGAATTATGAATTATAAACGGAGACGTGCCGCGAACCCTGCTGACCGAGCCTGGGCGAACAAAAAAGTGTAAATAAGAGGGATTTTCTCCTGAAAACCTTCTTTTTTACCCCAAAATAGTATAATTTTGTACGGGAAATGGCATGATGAAGTGCCAGTAAACCAACAAATCTATGTTATGAAGAAGATCAGAGTGGCCATCGTGGGTTATGGCAATATCGGGCGCTATGCCCTGCAGGCTGCAGAAGCTGCGCCTGACATGGAGGTGGCTGGAATCGTTCGTCGCAAGGGCGCCGAGGGGCGTCCGGCCGAGCTGGCCGACCTGGCGGTAGTGAAGGACATGAGCGAACTGGGACATGTGGACGTGGCCATCCTGGCCGTCCCCACCCGCAGCGTGGAACGTTATGCGCTGGAGCTCCTTGCCCAGGGAATCAATACGGTGGACAGCTTTGACATCCACACGGGGATAGTCGACCTGCGCCGCCGGCTCGACGCAGCGGCACGCCGGGGCGGGTCGGTGGCCGTGGTCAGCGCCGGATGGGATCCGGGTTCGGACAGCGTGGTGCGCACGCTCATGGAGAGCCTGGCCCCCAAGGGCATCACGTACACCAACTTCGGACCCGGTCGCAGCATGGGACATAGCGTGGCCGTCAAGGCTATCGAAGGCGTGCGCGACGCATTGAGCGTCACCATTCCGCTGGGCACTGGCATCCATCGCCGCATGGTCTATGTGGAGCTGGAGCCGGGAGCCGACTTCAAGGCTGTGGAGGCTGCCATCAAGGCCGACCCCTACTTCGTGCATGACGAGACGCATGTGAGCCAGGTGGAGAGCGTGGACGACGTGAACGACGTGGGCCACGGTGTGAACCTCGTACGAAAAGGCGTGAGCGGACAGACGCACAACCAGCTTTTCGAATATAACATGAGGATAAACAATCCGGCGCTGACGGCTCAGGTGCTTGTGGGCGCGGCCCGTGCCGGCATGAAGCAGCAGCCTGGTGCATACACCATGATTGAGATACCCGTCATCGACTTCCTGCCGGGCGACCGCGAGGAACTCATCCGTCGCCTTGTCTGAGGCGGGCGGCCTGTTTGCATTACTCACCCCCCCAATAAAATCAATAATCGTCGCATGGAGAATCCTATCACAGAGACTACGCCGCTCACCGAGAACGACTGCTTCTATCTGATGGACCGCAACAAGGACTTCTTCACCTATCCGTTGCACAAGCACGAGGAGATGGAGCTTAACTTTGTGGAACACTGCGAAGGCGCCCAACGTATCGTGGGCGACAGTATCGAGACCCTGGGGCCGTATGACCTCGTGCTGCTGGGCAGCGGACTGGAGCACAACTGGAGCCAGTATAACTGTGAGAGCCATACGATTCACGAGATCACCATCCAGTTCTCGCGCGACATGCTGGGCGAGCAGTTCCTCTCCAAGAACCAGGTGGCAGGCATCCGTGCCATGCTGGACAATGCCAAGCGTGGCATTGCCTTTGACCTCTCGGCCATCATGCGTGTCTATGACAAACTGACCAAGATTACCGAGGCGCAGCCAGGTTTCTATCGTGTGCTGCGCCTGCTGGAAATCCTCTACGAGCTGTCGCTCACCGAGAATTACCACTTGCTGGCCTCGAAGTCGTTTGCCAATGTGAAGAACATGCCGGACAACCAGAGGGTGCGTCGGGTCGAGGAGTATATCGATGCCCACTTCACCAGCGAGATACGTCTGAAGACGCTGGCCGACCTGGCGGGTATGACACCTGCCGCCTTCAGCCGCTACTTCCGCACACAGACGGGCCGAACCATCTCCGACTATATCATCGAGCTGCGACTGGGCCATGCGGCACGCAACCTCGTGGACAGCACCAAGAGCATTGCCGAGATATGCTATGAATGCGGGTTCAACAATATCAGCAACTTCAACCGTATATTTAAGAAAAAGAAGGGCTGCGCCCCTTCCACCTTCCGGGATAACTATCATAAGAGTAAAATAATTATTTGACAAAGTCGCCTTCCGGCCTTTCTATGCAGGATATCTATGTCTGCCGGACAGGAGAGTAATGAGACGTGGCATGAAACATCTTGTCTGCGTGATGTTCCTGCTGTTGGCATGCCAAGCGGGAGCCTTTGAGATTCGGGAAATCAGTTGTAACCAGATGCCTGAACCCATTGGCGTGGACTGCCATCAGATGCGGTTTTCCTGGAAGGTGGAGTCGAAGGAGCGCGACTATCGGCAACAGGCGTATCAAATAGAAATCAGGGAGAGCACAAGCGGACGCGTGGTGTGGAACTCGGGACGCAGGGAGAGCGAGGAGTCGGTGCTGGTGCCCTACGGTGGCGAGACACTGAAGCCTGCTACTACTTATATATATCGCGTGCGTGCGTGGAATACTGCAGGGAAGTCGTCGAAATGGAGTGCATCGCGGCATTTCACTACGGGTCTTCCCGAGAAGAGCGACTGGCAGGGTGCACGCTGGATTGCACTGGAGGAAGACCGCGAGCGCGTGGTGCCGGGGTATCATGCCATAGGTGCCGCCTCGCATGCCTTGGGCGACCGGGCCGTAGGTGACTACCACATGCCACAGTTTCGTCGTACGTTCATCCCGCAGGGCAAGCCCGTGCGTGCCACGGCCTTCGTCTGCGGACTGGGCCATTTTGACCTCTACATGAACGGACAGCGCGTGGGCGACCATCTGCTGGACCCCGGTTGGACGCTCTACGACAAGGAGGCACTCTACGTAGGCTTTGACCTGACCCCCTATATCGCAAAGGGCGAGAACGTGATGGGCATCATGTTGGGCAACGGATTCTATAACATACCCTATGACAAGGAGCGGTATTTCAAGGTGCTGACCACCTTCGGCGCACCAAAGTTGAAGCTACTGCTCCGGATGGAATATCGTAATGGAACGGTGGAGCACATCGTCTCGGACGATTCGTGGAAGGTGACGGAGAGCCCCATCACGTTTAGCAGCATTTATGGTGGTGAGGACTATGACGCGCGGCGAGAGCAGGCATTGGAGGGATGGAAGAGCCGAGGGTATGTGGAAGGCTCGCAGTGGAAGAAAGCTCTCACCGTGACGTGTGACATTGCGCTACGGGCCCAGCTGTGCCATCCGGTGACGGTGCGCGAGACACTGAAGGATGCCCGAATCTTCCGTGCCGGCAACGGCAAGTGGGTGTACGACCTGGGGCAGAACTTCTCGGGCATTCCACGCTTCACGGTGCGCTCACGAGGTAGCCAGCGTGTCATCCTGCGCCCGGCAGAGTTGCTCAATCCGGACAGCACCGTAAATCAGTCGGCCTCCGGTGCACCCTTTTACTTTACTTATACCACGCCGGATGGCGAGACAGCAACTACGTGGCAGCCGCAGTTCACTTATTACGGTTTCCGCTACGTACAGGTGGAGGGAGCTGTACCTGCCGGCAAGGGCAACGGTGAAGAACCGGAGATAGAGCAGCTGGAGGGGCTGCATATCTGCAACGCAGCTCCCGAGGCGGGCTCGTTCCGCTGTGACAATGAACTGTTCAATCGCATACACCGCCTTATCGACTGGGCCATACGCAGCAACATGGTGAGCGTGCTCACTGACTGTCCCCATCGCGAGAAGCTGGGATGGCTGGAGCAGGCTCATCTGATGCAACCTTCGGTTCAATTCCGTTATGACGTGGGGTCCATGTACCACAAGATATTCAATGATATGGCTGCATCACAGCGTGCCGACGGCTGCATCCCGTCCATCACCCCCGAATACGTACGCTTTGCGGATGGATTTGAGGACTCGCCCGAGTGGGGTTCCACCTACATCATTTCAGCCTGGATATATTATCTCACGTATGGCGACCCAAGCCTCATCGCTCTCCACTACGAGGGGATGAAGCGATATGCTGCCTATCTGTATTCGCGAGCCGAGAACGGCATCGTGGATTATGGCCTGGGCGACTGGTTTGACATAGGCCCCGCCTCGCCGGGACGCTCACAACTCACGAGCATAGCCCTTACCGCCACCTCATACCTGTTCATGAACTTGCGTATGATGAAGCAGATGGCTCATCTCATGGAGCGGCCACAGGACGAGGCACAGTTTGCCCTGCAGGCGGCTGCAGTGAAGTCTGCTTTCCACAGCCGCTTCATCGACCCCGAGACGCTCCTGATTGACCGTGGCAGCCAGACGGCCTGTGCACTGCCGCTCTATGCCGGCCTCCTGGACGAAGAGGAGGAGGCAGCCGCTATCCGTCAGTTGGTGAACGACATTCGTGAGCGAGGAAACGCACTCTCGGCGGGCGACATAGGATACCGGTATGTGTTGAAAGAACTGGCGGAGTGTGGACGCTCGGATGTGATCTTCGATATGAACAGCCGCAGCGATGTCCCCGGCTATGGGTGGCAGCTGGCACATGGAGCAACGTCGCTCACCGAATCATGGCAGGCATACGGTTTCGTCTCGAACAATCATTTCATGCTGGGCCATCTGATGGAGTGGCTGTATGCTTATCTGGGCGGCATCCGGCAGACCGATACCTCGGTGGGAT
>Ga0310695_10008182_pt1 | contig 16320 bp, 14 predicted proteins | sample RumenRJG_04DNA_FD_203882 | JGI IMG/M metagenome (GOLD analysis project Ga0310695, IMG submission 203882) | Bovine rumen microbial communities from Lethbridge, Alberta, Canada - RJG_04 (v2) (version 2) | ecosystem: Host-associated > Mammals > Digestive system > Stomach > Rumen | place: Canada...
CAGCGAAAGCACTGCTCCGTCGAACGGTCCGCGTTCCTTTACGGCCCTGTCTATGTTCTCGATGAAATGGTTGTATACCTCCGGAAGTGTTATGGGTCCGGCCTGTGCACGCATCCTGATCACGGGGTCATAGGAGATTCCGTTCTCCTCAAGAGCGGTGAAAATGCCCTCCGACTCGATTCTTATGCCCCTGACGGCTTCCCTGTAGTCTTCTCCCGAAAGGATTCCGTATTGTCTGAAATCATCCAGCGTCGTCCTTGTGGGACAGAACGAATTCGATTCCTGACTCAATTCCGCAACCAATACCTTCATAATCTATCTCCTGATCGTTGTTACTTGTTTTCCTGTTCAGCCTGCTGGGCTTTCTTGTACTCGTAAAGAGCCTTGATTCCCTTGTGGGAACCTATCATCTCGGGCCTGTCGGCGGTGTAGGTGAACCCCTTTCCGTCCGATGTGACATAGACGTTTCCGTTCATCCACGTAAAGTAGATGTCCTGTGCTCCCGCATCCAGGTATTCCATGCACTTGCTGGCGCTGACGCTGAAAAGTCCTTCCGCAACCGCGAGCTTCGGCGAGGTGGCCCGGATCCACTCAGAGCTTCCCGAGGAATCCTTTCCGTGGTGCATGAGCTTCAGAACATCGATGTCCAGGACTTCGGGTGTGCCTGCATACTTTTCAATGATGTGTGCTTCCCGGTCCCGAATCCGCGGCATTCGTGCGTCCGAGGTGCTCATGGTCCAGATCCTCGGGGAACGGAGCCAGAACAAGGAAATGCACGTCGCCCACGTCGAACTCGCTTCCGGCATTGAGAACCGTGGTGTCCATGCCGTAGGCTTTGAAAAGACCTGCCATCCATGAGTAGTTGGTCGGGATGTAACCGCTTGTCATTGCGTGGTCGAATCTGATGCCCGCCTCTATCATGTCCTGGATTCCGGGGGCATGATCTCCGTGGCAGTGGGAGAAAACAGCGTATGTGATATGAGTGATTCCTGCTTCCTTGAGATAGCCTGCAATCTCGGCTCCGGCTCCGCGGCCTCCGAAATCCACCAGCATGCTCTCTCCGTCCGGGAACTGAACCAGCGTGCAGTCACCCCAGGTGCTTGCATCCGAATTCTTCACCTCGAAGAAGCGGATGTGAAGAAGGCCGTCGCCATCTGAAACCTGCGTTTCCGCTGCGCCGCTGCCTGCTGTCCTGCAGCCCGTAAACAGACACAGTACAACTGCAAACAGCACAAACAATGTCCTGAGCAATGAGTTTTTCACCGTTTTTCTCCGATACTATTGAAGATTGAGCTTTCTCTGCTCTTCAGGAATGGGTGTATGCGGATCATCGCGCAAAGCCACTCCGCTTTCATCCCAGTCGTTGAGGAAGACAGGCTGGCTCCAGGCCTTGCGCCCTCTTTCATCTATGATTTCAACCCTGAAATACTTCAGAGTCCCTTTTGTCGAGTTTATATCCCAGTCAATCGTGTTGATCTTTTCCCCATTGAGGGGTACATATCCCTTTCCCATGAAATCACGCCCGACAATCCGTACGTAAACGGCGTCATCGAATTCCATATGAAGTGTGTCGTTCACAATACGCATGTCGTAGATTCTGGGACCTGTGGACGGATAGAAGGTTCCTTCCTTGATTGCCTGTACAAGACCCCTGCGGGAGAAATCCTTTGCGCTGAGCATTGTGAAGGAACCTCCGCAGACGTTGTTCTCGGGTCCGTATTTGTGGGTATCGTCTCCGGTAAGGGCAAGGATTCTCTTTCCCCTGGAGAGAGCATAATCCCACAGGGCCTCATCGGTGTATCCGCCGCCGTTCACATCACCCGTGTTGATGATTTCAAAGGCGAAGCACCCTTCTATTGCGAGAAAGATTTCCGGCTCGAGTCTGGACCAGTCCGGATGGTTTATTATGACGAGCTGGTTTTTGTCATGACAGTACCGTATGTACCTGTTCCATGATGAAATTCCGTAGTCTATGGGCCTTCTCAGCACCTGGTCGTGAAGAAAACCCGGGCGGCCCTTGGTCTCGTCATTCACAAGATTGATGTGAAGAGATCTGAAATACTCCTTGTCATTTATCCAATACGGACGCTCTTCAGGAAGTATGAATGCACTCTCCACACCTGAAAGGGCTATGAAGTCCCCACTGTCGCATTCCGTGCTGTCCCAGTAGACTTCATGGTCGGTGACAACGCAAAAATCATAGCCCTTTTCCCGGTATTCCCGGAGCGCCTCCCCGTAAGGGAAGACGCTGTCCCAGGAACGGTTCGTGTGCATATGAAAGTTGCCTTTGTATTGTTTTACATTTCTGTCAACAACAACGCGATCTTTCATTTCTGCATCACCTCAATTACGTATTTGTCAGTGACCACATCATGAGAGCGTCATCGACCTGTGACTCGTAATCCTTGAAGATGACATCGAGGTTTGTTTCCTCGCCTGCAAGGTACTTGTTGAGCAGGTTGATTCCGATTGAGGATGTCTCCGAGTAGACTGCTGATCTCGGGTGGAATGTCTCACCGTCGTCCTCTCTCTGGACCTTCATGAGATACTCGAGGCCGAGGTTCGGTCTTGCTGCCATGAAGTCCTGATAGACCTTTGTCTGGTATACTTCGTCGGAAATGGGAAGATATCCGGTATGTGCGCACCAGCCGCCCATGTTCTCGCCGGTTCCGAAGAACTTGATGAACTCCCATGCGCCCATCTGAGCCTCGGGGTTGTCGTTGTTGACGATGTACCAGCCGTTTCCGGATGCGGGCTGACCTGTTGAACGTCCGTCATTGGTCACTGCGAACCAAGGTACGAATGTTGCGTTGATGGGATCCGTGTGGACCTCATTCCAGGCCTTCTCAACACGTGCATAACCGCCGATTGTTCCGGTCAGCATGACGATGTCCTGCTGTGCGAATGCCGGAAGAAGCTCGTTGCCCCAGTTGGCTCCCATGGGATAGCAGTAGCCGCCGTCCTGGATGGCCTTGAAGGTCTTGAAGTATCTGTCTCCGAGCTCTCTGACCTTTCCGGTGTTGTAGTAGCTCTTTGTGGGAACACCGTCTCTTCCGTTGTTCTTGTCATACAGGTCGTAACCCTCGATGGGAATGCTGTAGTTGAAGAAACGGATTGTGTGCTCGAAACCGATGACCTTGGATCCGGGGAGCTTGCCGCTCTCGGCAACCTTCTTGATGACCTGGTAGAAGTCCTCGACGCTCTTGATGTCATACGGGTTGATTCCGAGCTCGTTCATGACGTTCATGTTGAACAGACATCCGGACATGCTGTTTCCCATGGGATATGCCCAGATGTTGCCCTCGTTGTCGCCCCATGCTGCAACAAGGTTCTTGTAGATGGCGTCGAGAATCGGCTTGTCCTCTGCAGGAACGATCTTGTAAAGAGGTACGACATAATCGGTGTACAGGAAGGAGCCGATGGTCTCGGTCGTGCTGTTGATCAGAGCGGGAAGATCCTTCTTCTCGGTGACCTGGAGCTTCGAGTACAGTGCATTCATGTTGCCGACATACTGGAGAGTGATGTGGTACTTGGTCTGACTTGCGTTGAACTCTTCAGCCATCTTCTCGATATAGGGGATGAAGTTTCCGCCCCATGTGTGCCACCAGACAACCTCGATCGGGCCGCTGGATGTTGCGGCAGCCTTTGTCTCTGTTGCTGCCGGCTGTGTTGCTTCGCTTCCGCCCTGTGCGAAAACGAACCCGGTCACTGCGCAAAGAACAAGCAGTGCAGCGATAAGTTTCTTCATAAATAACCTCCGTTTGTTATTTACTTTCCTTGCGAATCAGCCTTTCACACCACCGGAGACCATTCCCTTGATGATGTATTTCTGGCCGATGACGAACACTGTTACGACGGGAACAATACAGATGGTTGCTCCCGCGAGAATCACGCCCAGGTTGTCGGATTCGGCACCCTTGAGCATGTCCATTCCTATCTGGATTGTGTACATGCTTTCCTTGTTTGCCATGAGCAGGGGCCACATGTAACGGTTGTAGATCGTGACGAACTCATAGATTGCCATGGACGCTATTGTCGGAACCGAAAGCGGCAGAGCTATCCTGAGCCAGAATCCTATGTCTCCGCATCCGTCAAGGGTTGCGGCTTCCTTGAAATCCTTCGGAAGAGACATGTAGAACTGCCTGAGGGTGAAGATTCCCAGACTGGAGATGAGGGCCGTTATGACCATGCCCAGATATGTGTTGGCAAGACCCCAGCTCTGGACCTGGAGGAAGTTGGTGATGAGCGTGACTTCTCCGGGGATCATCATTGAAAAGAGAATCAGGTTGAACAGAATCTTCTTTCCCCTGAACTCAAACATGGCAAATGCATAGGCAGTCATGCTGCAGAGGATGATCTGTGCGCCCATAATCAGGATGTAGTGCAGAAGGCTGTTCTTCAGATAGGTGAAGATGGCAACATGCTGGAAGACCCAGATGTAATTCTCAATCACGGCATTGCGCGGAAAGAGCGTCACGCCCTTGGTCATCATGATTTCCGTATCCGTTCTGAAGCTGTACGAAATGGAGAGGAAGAACGGAGAAAGGAACAGCAGGGCAATCAGGAATTTGACGGTAAACCCTATGATATTCCGTCTGGTTGATTTCCTTATCTTGAGTGTCTTCATGCCGGCCTCCTTACTTGTAGAAAACGAGTTTCTTCTCGAAGAAGAACTGGATGCGTGTCATGATGAAGATGACAAGGAACAGAATCAGCGAATAGGCACAGGCACGGTAGAAACGCGTCTGCAGGATACCGGTGCGGTAAATACTGTAAATCAGCGTCTCCGAAGAGTGATACGGACCTCCGCCCGTAAGCATCTTGATCTGACCGAAAGCCTTGAACGAACCGGTGATGTTCAGGAACACGACAAAGAAGACCTGGGGAGATGCAAGAGGCAGCGTAACCTTGAAGAATCTGCGTACGGGCCCTGCTCCGTCTATGATGGCTCCTTCTATGACCTCCTTGGAAACGGCTCTGAATCCGACAAGCAGGAATATGAACGAAGCTCCTATTCTGAGCCAGATCGTGAGGAAAGATACCGAAAACAGAGTCCATTTGGCACTTGTAAGCCACAGGATATCGGTATTGAACAGCTGGTTCAGAAGACCGGATCTCTTGAACAGGAACTCGCCTATTGCGGAAGCGGGAGCCGAGGCAATTGCCATGGGAATGGCGAACATGGTCTGATACACCCTTCCCCCGGGCCTTTCCTCCGAGCTTATTGCGGCGAAGATCATTGCAATCACGAATGTTCCTATGCCGACTATGAAGGCAAACACGAAGGTGTTTCTGAAAATAAGCCAGAAATCACTCTGCGAGAACAGGAATTTGAAATTTGCCAGCCCCACCCATTTCTTCGGGATTCCCTTCTGGTCGGTGATGGTGAATGAAAGATATATGCTTTTTGCAAACGGATAAAAAGTGAATGTCGTGAAAAAGATAATCGCCGGCAACAGCATGAGGTAAGGCGTTGCGTTGAATTTCTTTCTCCGGAGCATCGGATAAATCTCTTTCTTCTTCATTTCGTCTCCTTGATGTATTCCCGATCAGTTGTTTTTCACCTGCTGTAGTTTTTCCCAGGATTCGGCATAATTCAGGTATCCCTTGTTGACACCTTCCTTTTCCGCCGTCACGCTGATATTCACTCCGTCCATGGAGACCGTGCAGTTGCCGTTGTACCAGCTCATGAACACCTGCGTGCCGGCCTTGTAGTAATAAAGGTAGTGCGTCATTTCCATGGTCGCAGTGCCCATGGAGAACGCGTATTGCGGCGACACGGCCTGTATGAACTTCTCGTTGCCGTTGGCATTGCTGTAGCCGTGGTGCATGATTTTCAGGATGTCGCAGTCCAGAACGGACGGATCGTCCCCGTACAGTTTCATCATTTCATCCTCGGCTTCCACGTAGATGTCTCCGGTAAACAGCACGCTGTTGTTGCCGTAGGTCATTTTCAGAACCATGGAACGGCAGTTCATGCTTACGGTTCCGGCAGGGCCGTCCGTACCGCCGGTTGCAGTCTGCGGGCGCTCCGCCACCATTTCCGCGGTTGGCCACAGGACATCGAAATGTACATCTCCTATATCGAACGAATCCCCGGCCTTCACATAGGTGACAGGGACTCCCCTGTGCCTGAAATTGAGCTCGACCCACGAAAAATCGGTGGGATAATAGCCTGTGGTGTAGACCTGACCGAAGGAAATCTCGGGAAGAATGACCTGCAGGCCGTTGACATGATCGGAGTGGTAATGGGAGATGACGAAATAGTCTATGTGCTTTATGCCCTCTTTCTTCAGGGCTGCAAGAATCTCGGATCCAGCAGCATTGGTGCCGCAGTCTATGAGCATTGTCTGTCCGTCTGGAAATCTTATGAAGGTGCAGTCACCCCAGCTCTGGGCCGCCGTGCTGAGAAACCGGAGATCCAGGGTCTTTCCCCTGCCCTGCGAAGCGGCTGTCGAGGCACACGAAACCATGACAAGCAGCATCAGCAAAAGCAGCAGACAGGCAGACAGGCGCTTTATCATCCAAACCTCCGAAAAACCCGATCCTTATAATATCCCTGTTGTATCTTCCCCCCTTTCTTGCGTTTTTTCAACAGTTTTTTTTGATTTTTTGGGATTCTGTGGGATTTTGTGGGATTTTTGTCCGTGACCGTTTTTGTGTTGTTTCAATCGGAAAACCTGTGTATTCTGAAATCCGGAGGGTCCGGACATGCTTGCTCAGGAACGTTATGCCGCAATTCTGCGGATGATAAGGGAAACCAACATAGTCAAGATCGGGGACATCGCCAAGAAGCTCAAGGTCTCCAACGAGACGGCAAGAAGGGACCTGGAGACGCTTCAGGACCAAAAGCTTCTCAAGCGCGTCCACGGCGGAGCGGTTCTGGTCGACCCCCTCATCTACACCGGCCCGCAGTCCATTCCCCTTCCCAAGGAGGAAGTGAGCTACGACGAGAAATCGGCAATCGGAGCCGAGGCGGCGAAGTCGGTGAGAAACGGCGAGACGATTTTCCTGGACATCGGGTCAACCACGCTTCAGATTGCCAAGAACCTCAGGACCAAGCGGGACCTGACGGTGCTCACCACGTCGCTGGACATAATCAACGAGCTTGCCGGAACGCAGGTCACCCTGATAATTCTGGGCGGAAAGCTGATAAACGACGACCTTCACATCGCAGCCCCCTTCACGGAGGAGATCCTTGCGCGGTACTACGTCGACAGGGCTTTCATCAGCTGCGGCGGAATCTCGCCCAACGGAGACATAACCGATTACAGCGACATCGCCTTGAAGCGCTCGGTGGTGCGCGAGCATGCGAACAAGATGATCCTCGTGGCGGACAGCGGCAAATTCGGAAAGCGCGCCTTCGTCAAGGTCTGCGACCTGAAGATGCTGGATTCGGTGATTACGGACACCAACCTTTCCCCGGAATACAGGGACATGCTCACAGAGCGCGGCCTGAACGTGGTTTTCGCGGAAATCAGAAACCGTTCTTGATTTCGTTCAGTTTGATGAAAGTGTGCTCCAGGGGCTTGTACAGGCCTGTGTAAAGCTCCGTAAGTTCACTGTAGACTGCGGCCGTTGACGGGTCGGGATAGAAGTGCTTCTTCTCCTTCACGAAGACTGAGGCTTCGTCCAGGCTGGCGTACTCGCCGAGGCCCACAAGCGCAAAGATCGCCGCTCCCAGGGCACCTGCATGCTGGTTGTTGCAGGGAACGCTCACTTCCGTCTGCAGGACATTGGAGAGAATCTGCATCCAGTGGTCGCTGTTGGCGCCGCCTCCGACCGCGCGTATGCATGAAACGGGGCTCGTGACGTAACCCAGGCGCATGTCGATGCAGATGCTTTCCATCATGGCGTTGATTATGTGGCGCCTGTCGTGCTTGAGAGACATTCCCACGAACACAGTCCTTGCAAGATCGGACATGGGCTTGTGCATTCCCGCGATCCACGGGGTGGCCATGACGCCGTCCGAACCGGCTTTCATTCCCCCGAGATCGCGGTTGATGAGGTCGAACACCCCGTCGCCGGACTGTTCATACTCACTGTGGTACAGCTGTCTAACCGCCCAGTTAAGGGAACTTCCTATGGAGCGCATGGACCTGATGAGCCTTATGTCCCTGTCCTTGGTGAAATTCGAAGAAGCCTTGTAGATGATGTCCGGGCTGTGGTCGAAGACCTTGGCCACCCAGCCGGAGGTTCCGAAGTAGGCGTGTACCTGCCCCACCTTCTGGCAGCCCGAGCCTATTGTGATTGCCGGAATGTCGCCGCTTCCGGAGAATACCGGCGTTCCCTCGGGGATGCCCGTGATTCCGCTTGCCCTGCGGTTCACAAGACCTACCTTCTCGGAACCCTCGGAAAGCCTCGGAAATTTGGAGCGGTCCAGGCCGGAAAGTTCCGTGTTGCGTGCGTAGATTGCATCTATCTCCGGGTCGTAGGAGTGGATGAAATCATTTGAGATGTCGGCCGCCCTTTCGCCGGTGAGCCTGAACTTGATGAAGGAGCCCACCTCCTCTATGGTGTAAGCTTTGTCATAGAACTGCGGAAGATTCTCATGGCACCAGCGCAGTTTCGCCCAGTAGCTCTGGGCGGAGAACATTGGCCGTTCGACCTTTTCATTCATTTCCTTCGCCTGCTTCTCCGCGCGGCAGTCCATCCAGATTACGTTGTTGTGAAGGACGTTGCCGTCCCTGTCCAGCGGTATCATGCCTTTCCACTGGTTGCACAGACACACTCCGGCAATGTCGGAAGCCCTGCATTTTGCCAGGACTGCGTGCGTGGCCTTTACCAGCGCGCTCCAGTATTCCTCCGGATCCTGCTCGGCATATCCCTCATGGGGAATGAACAGTTTCAGATTCACCGTTTCACGCGCAAGGATGCTGCCGTCAAATGAAACAATGGCCGCTTTCAGGCCTGTTGTGCCATAATCAAAGGCTAAAATTGTTTTCGGGGACATTATAACCTCTCAAATAACCTTCCCGGGATTCAGAATTCCCTTCGGGTCGAATACGTTCTTTATTCCACGCATTATCTCGAGCTGCCTCTCCCCAAGAGCATCTCGAAGGTATGTTCGCTTGTCAAGTCCTATTCCGTGTTCTCCGCTGACAAGACCGCCGATCTCCCTTGCCCTGGCGTACATCAGGTCAAAGGCGCTGTCCTTGCGCTCTTCCCAGGTCTTTTCATCAAGCCCGTCGCGGCACAGATAGATATGCAGATTTCCGTCTCCGGCATGGCCGAAACTCGGAATCCTCAGGCCGGTCTTCTTGGCAACTTCATGGGTGTACAGGATGAAATCGGCCACAAGACTTCTGGGCACGACCACATCGCACTCATCCATCTGGTCGGTGGACCCCTTTATCGCCTCCAGAAAAGCGCTTCTGGCCGACCAGACAGATGCCGAGCGCTCCTCCGTGTCAATCATGTAGACGTCGATGGCATCGTTTTCAAGGCACAGCTCGGCGATGGTCTCCATGTCGTGCATGACCGCCTCTCTCGTGTTGCCGTCGAAGGTCAGAAGAAGGTAGGCATCCGAATCGTGGGTCGGGAATTTCTTGCCCAGATACTCCTCTGCAAAGAGAATCACGTCCTGGCTCATGTACTCCGTGGCAACCGGCGTGACCTGGGCCCTTATGATTTTCGGGACGGTAGAGATTGCATCGCGCATGCTCTGAAACGGAACAAGGATGCTTATGGAATGTTCGGGTTTGGGAATAATCTTCAGAGTTGCCTCGGTGACAACGGCAAGAGTTCCCTCGCTGCCTATAATCAGATCCTTCAGGTCATAGCCGCTTGAGTTCTTGACGACCTTGCTTCCGAACTGCATGATTTCGCCTGAAGGCAGAACCGCCGTGAGCGAGCGCACGGAATCGCGTGTCACCCCGTACTTCATGGCTCTCATGCCGCCTGCGTTGGTGGAGATGTTGCCTCCGATTGTGGCGCTTTTCTCTCCGGGATCGGGACAGTATCTGAAGCCCCGCTCCTCGCAGTACGACGCAAGTTCCATCAGAAGGATTCCGCTCTGGACCGTCACGGTGAGGTTGTTCTCATCCAGTTCCAGAACCTTTTTCATGAGCGAAGTGTCCAACATTATGCCGCCGCAGATTGCAACAGCACCTCCGACAAGGCCTGTTCCGGAACCTCTGACCACAACGGGCAGGTTTCTCTCCGAAGCATATTTCATGACCTGCGAGACGTCTTGCGTGCACAGCACCTTCACAAGCACGTCCGGCACTCCGAAGGCCGTTCCCAGCTCGTCGTGGTAATAATCCTCGTTTATCGTGTTTCCGCGCAATGCGCGTCCGGGAAGCAGCTTTTCGAAATATCTGAAATCATCGTCCGTGAACTTACTGAACATTCTGCTGCCTCCCTCTGATTTTTCCGATGAGCATCGGGATTATATCATAAAGGTCCCCTACGAATCCGTAATGGGCTATGTCGAATATCGGCGCCTCCGGGTCGCTGTTGATCGCCACGATCAGCTCGCTTCCCTTCATGCCCGCCACGGTCTGGACCGCGCCGGAGACTCCCACGCACACCAGCAGCTTGGGCTTGACGGTCCTGCCCGAAAGCCCGATCTGGTGCTTGGCGTCGAACCAGTTGTTCTCCACCAGCGGCCTCGTGCAGGCCATGCGCGCGCCGATGAGGTTCGCGAACTCCTCAACCATTGCAAGATCGGCCTTGCTTTTCACGCCGCGGCCGCACTGGACGATGATCTCCGCCTCGGAAATGTCCACGTCCTCCGGTTTCATCTCCACATCGATGATTTCGGCATTGGAGACAAGCATTTCAGGTGTGGTTTCCATGAGAACAGGCTCCCTGTCCACCGCAATGCGCGGGGGCTTGGAGAATATCTTGTAGCGCACGGTGCAGAACTGCGGCCTGTGGTCCGGTGTCATGATGCGGGCCATGATGTTGCCGCCGAAGGCAGGCCTTATCTGCACCAGATCCGTGTCCTTCGTCATCTCGAGCGAAGTGCAGTCCGCCGTCAGTCCCGTATGCAGTCTTGCAGCCACCCTGGGGGCCAGCGACCGGCCCACATTCGTGGCTCCGACCAGTATGGACGATGGTCTGATTTCCCGGATTAATGCGGTAAAGACATTGGTATAGGGCTCGATCAGAAAGTCCTTCAGCTGCTCATGGTCGTATACGTAGACTTCGTCCGCACCGTAGCAGAAAAGCTCCTTCGCCTGTTTCTGTATGCCGTATCCGATCATGAGGGCCATGACTTTCTGCCCGGTTACGGAGGCAAGCTCCTTTGCCTTGCCCAGAAGCTCGAACGTCACATTGTGGATCTTTCCGTGGAAATGGTCGCAGAAGACAAGGATTCCCTTCCACAGGCTCTTGTCAACGGAATCCCGCCGTTCTTCCTCGAAGGTAACCGCACCGTCGCCTTTTTTCACGCACAACTTGCAAAGCCGGCACCCCATGCTTATGGAAAGGCCATCCTTTTCGCTGTAGCTTATGGCTCCGAAAGGACACAGGCCCTTGAGCTTTTCACCGGTTTCCCTGCTGATCTTCTCTTTGTGTATCACAAGTCCCATGAGCGCCCCCCTCAGATGAATTTCCTGTCGGAAAGAAGCTGAAAGAGCTTTTCCGAAAGTTCGGCGCCGCTTCCCTTCACCATCGTACGGGAGGAACTCTTCTCCGGAGGATAGACCTTCTGGACCTGCGTGGGAGAACCTTTGAGTCCGTAATGTGCAGGATCCGTGTCCTGCATATCCTGCAGTGTCAGGCTTTTCACAAGACTTTCATCCAGGGTCTTCTTTCTCCTGTAGGAAGGCAGTCTGGGCGTATTTACCTCGCTGTCCATGGAAATCAGGCACGGAAGCTTGATTTTCTCCGTGACGATCATGGTTTCCTGATTTGCATCGACCGTGATGCTGCCGTCGCCGGCTTCCTTTACAGATATAACATTCGAAAGGTGCGGGATTCCCAGGTGCTCGGCGGTTTCGGCCCCGACCTGTGCGGTATCGCCGTCGGTGGTCTGCTTTCCGCAGATTATCAGATCCACATCACCGGACTTGCGGATTCCCTGGCTGACTGCGTAGCTGGTTGCAAGGACATCGGCCCCTCCGAAAGCGCGGTCCGTGACGAGAATGCCTTCGTCGCATCCCATCCAGAGACATTCAAGAAGAGCTTCCTTTGCCTGCGGAGGTCCCATTGTCAGGACCTTGACCGTACCGCCGGTCTTCTGCCGCAGTTCCAGGGCAGCTTCCAGGGCGTAGAGGTCGTAGGGGTTGAGCTTGTTTCCGGTTTTCGGTCTTATGAGCAGCCCGGATTTCTCATCGACCTTTACATTGCTTGAACCGGGGACCTGTTTCACGCATACGAGTATGTTCATCCGGACCTCCTGCCTCTTGTCAAAAGATTCCTATTCTTTACACTTCATTGTCAAACTTTTAATCCTCGAAATCAATAATTAGTTCTTGACGGAGAATCTTCTGATTCCACTACTGGGGTACATTTTTTGAGCATTTCCTCTTTGATGTACCAGATCTGGTCAGTTGTGGTACATAGTTTGAACAATTGCCTGAAAGCGTACCAGAAACAGAAAGAAATGGTACGTGATACCCGATGTTCTCTGAAAATGTACCACGCAAGCCAATTGCCATGAATCAGAAAAAAGCGTGAAGAAAAATTTTTCAATGCAATTTCGTATGCTATTGTTTTTTTTTTGGCATATCATTGGCATGGAGGAGGCGGCAATGCTGGACTACAAACCGTTGAAAAAGGGCGACAAGGTCGCCTTCGTGAGCGTTTCGAACGGACGAAGCGATCATCAGAACACAGAACTGACCGCGCAGATCGTCAGGGAGACCGGCCTGGAGCCGGTCCTGAGCCCGTACATCTACAGGACGAAGGACAGGCTGTACTCGGCCCCGGCGCAGGTGCGGGCGGAAAACCTCATGCAGTATTACCGAGACTCGTCAATCAAGGCAATCTTCGACGTAGGCGGCGGAGACCTTGCGAACCAGATTCTGGAATTCCTCGATTTCGGCGTCATCGGCTCATCGGGGAAGGAATTCTGGGGATTCTCGGACCTGAGCACGATGGTCAATGCCATCTACGCCAAGACGGGAAGGCCCTCGTGGCTGTATCAGATCCGCAAGCTGGCCAACCGCGATATGATTCCCTACTTCGAGAACATCGCCTTCGGAAAAGAGGAATACTGCTGCGGCCTTCCACGCGAGGCGGTGCGCTTCGTACGCGGCAATTCGATGTCGGGCACGGTCCTGGGAGGAAACATCCGCTGCTTCATGAAGCTCAACGGGACGCCATACTTCCCCGACCTGACGGGAAAGATCCTGGTGCTCGAATCCCTGGAGGGAACAGAGGGCCTGATCACGTCCTTCCTCTGGCAGTACCGCCAGATGGGAGTGTTCAGGAAACTCGGTGGCCTGATCATCGGCTCCTACACGGATCTGGACAAGGAACAGGGACCGGACTTCATCATGAAGCTGGTCATGGAGGCAGTGGACAACCCGGAGCTGCCGATTGCCAAGACAGACCGCATAGGCCACAACATGGACTCCTTCGCCCTTCATATTGGCGACAGAATTGAACTGAACTGATACTCAAGTTGGGCATTATCCGGAAGAAACAACCAACTTTTATGAAATAGCTGGTTTTTGTTGTTATTCAAAGCGTTTTAACAACAATTATCGAGAATAAACCCTGAATTGGTTGTTTTCAGGGCGGAATCATTGACAGTTTTATCCTGACAAACAACAAAAAACATAAAATACGTGATTTTTTGTTGCTTTTCAGAGCATCTTTAACAACCAATTTCGGGAAAAACCCTAGTCTGGTTGTTATCTGATAAGCAGCGCAACGGTTTCTATGTGGCTCGTCTGCGGGAACATGTCCACGGGCTGGGCGCCGACCATGCGGTACGGTCCCATCTTCGTCAGGTAGCGCAGGTCCCGGGCAAGGGTCTCCGGATTGCAGGAAATGTAAATCACCGTCGAAGGTGCCAGCTTTATCAGGGAGGCAAGGAACCTCTCGTCGCTTCCGCTTCTGGGCGGGTCCAGGAACACGATATCGGCGCGCCGTCCTTCCTTCGCCATCTTCTTCATCTCGGCGCTTGCATCCGCGCAGATGAAGTCTGCATTCTCCAGGCCGTTCAGCAGGGCGTTGGCCCTTGCATCCTCAACGGCGGAGGGATTGAGCTCTATGCCCGTCACGTGCCCTGCTCCCCAGGAGGCTGCAATCAGACCGATGGTCCCGGTGCCGCAGTATGCATCGATTACTTCCTCGTTGCCCTTGAACCGGGCCATTCTCATGGCGATTGTATACAGTCTTGCAGCCTGGTACGGATTGACCTGGTAGAAGCTCTTTGCAGAGATGCGGAAGCGCAGCTTGCACAGGACGTCCTCTATCCAGCCTTCGCCGTACAGGACGGTGCACGGGCCGTCGGAAAGGACCATGGAGGTCTTTTCCGCATTCACGTGAAGCAGGACGGTCTTCACCGACGGATGCTTTTCAACCAGGGCGCGGATGAAAGCCTCCTTGGGCCTGAAGGTGCGGCTTCCCGAGACGATGACCACGAGCGTCTGGTCCGTTGCGACGGCGCGGCGGACAAGCACGTGCCGGATGGCTCCGGTGCGGTTGTCCTCGTCGTAAGGCGGGATTCCGAAACTGCGCACAAGGTCGCGCACGGAGGAAAGTACGGCATCGGCCTCCGGGTCCTCAATCATGCATTCGCGCACGGGAACGAGCTTGTGCGACCCCTCGCGGTAGATTCCGCTTGCAACCGAGCCGCGCGAATCGTATCCGAAGACGGCCTGGACCTTGTTTCTGTAGAAGAACGGATTCTCCATGCCGGTTATAGGGGCGACCGGGCCGAAAGGCAGAAGAAGGTCCTCCACATAGGACTGCTTCTGTTCAAGCTGCTTCGAGTATTTCACCCCGTTGAGGGAGCAGCCTCCGCAGGCGCCGGCTTTCGGGCACATCTTCGCCATGGTCAGTCCTTTGCCAGTTCGCAGGCGATCTGCGCCGCAAGGGCCGCGTTGTTCAGGACAAGGCGGATGTTGGACTCAAGGCTATCGCCTCCGGTGAGTTTCTGTATCTTGTCCAGAAGGTACGGCGTGGTTTCCTTTCCGCGGATGCCCAGCGCGTTCATCTCGGAAATGGCTTCGTCTATGGCGCCGTTGATACGGACGGGGTCCATGCTGTATTCGCGGGGAATGGGATTGGCGACGATGAAGCCGCCCTGAATGCCCAGTTCCGTCTTGGCCTTCCAGATATCGGCAAGTTCGCGGGCGCTGTCTGCCCTGAAGGGGGCCCTGATGCCGCTGTTTCTCGTATAGAATGCGGGAAGTTCGTCCGTGCGGTAACAGTAGACGGGAATTCCCCTGGTTTCCAGGTATTCCATTGTCAGATTCAGATCCAGAATAGCCTTGGCTCCGGCACATATGACCATGACCGGGGTCTTTGTGAATTCATCAAGGTCGGCCGAGATGTCCATGGTTCTTTCCGCCCCTCGGTGGACCCCGCCGATTCCTCCGGTTGCAAAGACGCTGATACCGGCCATGGCGGCTATCATCATGGTGGCTGCAACCGTCGTGGCTCCGTCCTGTCCCTTTGCGACGATGCCGGGAATGTCCCTGCGGCTGACTTTGGTTATGGCGGTCCCCTTCTTTCCGAAATATTCCAGCTCATCCGCAGTCAGGCCCGCCTTGAGCCTTCCGCCGATGATGGCGACGGTGGCCGGAACGGCTCCGTTCTCGCGTATGGTCTTCTCAACGGCAAGAGCCGTCTGCACGTTCTTCGGATAGGGCATGCCGTGGCTGATGATGGTGCTTTCCAGCGCCACCACGGGTTTTCCCTCCTCAAGGGCCTGTCTCACTTCCGCAGTCAAATCAAGATGCTTGTTCATAGGCTCCGAGTATAGCATCAATTTGTAGAATTATGTAGTTTAGGCGGGCCCTTCTTGCGCGGCAGGGAGAAAAAACGCGATAGTCAGGGCAAGGAGACAAACGATGAAAAGATTCATTTCCGTCACGCTTTTCGCATTGCTCATCGCCTCGGCGCTCTGGGCGCAGTCCATATCCGAAACAACAGGAACCCCTGCAGAGACCCCTGCAGCCGAAGATTTCGCCGCAGTCGTCCTTCCTTCGGGCCCCACGGTCGACCTGACAACAGGAACAAGCACATCCGAGCTTGTCGCCGCGGCCTTCAACAAGGACGGAAACCTCGAAGTCACATACGAGGGAACCGAACCGATTGAGATCACCCTTTCCGGAACGCTCGAGGGAACGCTGATTGTCAAAAGCGACAACGCGGACTACACGCTGATTCTCAACAACGTCATGATTACGGGAA
>Ga0310695_10008185_pt1 | contig 16311 bp, 20 predicted proteins | sample RumenRJG_04DNA_FD_203882 | JGI IMG/M metagenome (GOLD analysis project Ga0310695, IMG submission 203882) | Bovine rumen microbial communities from Lethbridge, Alberta, Canada - RJG_04 (v2) (version 2) | ecosystem: Host-associated > Mammals > Digestive system > Stomach > Rumen | place: Canada...
CATATTCTTTATATCTATAACTTCGGCAAGTCTGGATATGATATTGCTGATTTATTCAGCATGCTTGCTTCTTAATATTTTGTGCATCTTTACTATGCTTTATCAAATTTGCTCATTTATAGTAATATATTTAAGATACACTGACATATTTGAACCGCTTATCATTTTGATACGCAATTTCAAGAGCATTAATATGTCAGTGTCTACCTTTTTAGTTCCGTTCAGACTGCTGCTTATAACCGTTGTGCTTGCGTTGTTTTGAGTTACAGTTATAATATTCCCCTCGCTGACAATAATCTCTGCTCCGTTGCTAGCCGCATATGTTCCGCTTACGCAGTCAGCCCCAAGATTTGGGTAAGTCGCAAGCTCCATAACATTATTTATCTCAGTATAGGCACTATAAACACCTGCGTCCATATTGTTAAGGTTCTGAGCATTCAGCGGTGTTTGTATCGTGTTTGTCCAGTTTATTCTGTTGTATGTCAAATTTTCTGCACCTCGCTTAGATTGTCATAACCTGAGAGTATTCTGTCACCCTCTGCGGATAATTCATATTTCAGACTTTGTATTCCCGTTATTTTTTCCTGAAATACGAAACTATCAACCCAAGGCATATCGTTTTCGCCTGTTGCTATGTGTACACGGCTTCCTAATCCTACTCCGCTAGGCAAAATTTTGTCTATAGTTGTAAGTTTAAACGGTCTGTACTTATATTCATTGCCGCTTAATTTGCCTGCATTTGTAACATTGCGTATAAGATTTTTTACAGTGTCATAGTTTGTACTGCAACGTGTAAGTATGTTATCGTCACTGTAATAACAACTGTTTGTAGAACTGCTTCGCCCGAATATCATTTTACGGCTGTCGTAATAATCAAAGCTTACAATATCAATTTGTTCTGTGGTATATTCTTCAAATTCCAAGTCAATCCACCGTGTAATCGTGACAGGTAATTTATCAACAACGCTCATTGTTGTATATTTCCCCTCCGGTGTTATGTACCCAAATAAGCCCATAAGCTCATTTGCAGCTTTGAGAATGTCAACTGCAAGTATATCGCCCTTGTAAAGCGTTTCTGCAAGATTTTTTGATAAGCTCAGAGGTCTTGTATAATTATCGTTTTCAGCGGAAACTTGCCACCTTAAAACCCACTGCATACCGTTAGGGTTTACTTGTTCGTCATAACCAATTTGAGATGTAAACAAGCTTTCAAGTAACGTCATAATATATGCGTTGCCTGAATACTGTGCAAACTGAGAAAACCATATCGCAACATTCTGACAGCCTAAGCGATACAAATCGTCATAGGCGGTTATATTTACAATTTGGCGGTTTTTCTGCCTTGCGGCTTTGTCAACGTACCCTGTAAACATAATACGCTCAGTACAATTATAGCTGTAGTGTCCGTCAGGTATCAGACTATCGGAAGGTATAAGGTTATCCCTAGGATAGAGTACCTCATAATGCTGGTCACTGTATTCAAGCAATACGGCTTGTATTTTCTTCCCCTGCACTTTGTCGGGCTGTATGCCTATAAGCTGTAATTCAAATTGAGTTGCTATGCAGCCACCAAGCTTTAAATTACCGTCATCGCAAATTGACCTTGTAAGCGTCATACTCTCTGACAGAATATTACTGCCTGTTATAGTCTGATAGTCGCCGTTCGGAAAACGGATTTCCAGTTCTCTGTAAATAATCGCCATAGCACACCTCATCAATATTGGATAAATTCAAAGCTGACAGGATTATACAGTATATCGTTTTCAGTAATCGAATGTATCGGAAAAGCAACATCGAGAATATAAAAATATTTCGTATCATATTGATTATCTTCATCATTCCAGTAGTTTACCTGATATTTCCGTTCTGTCGCATTGACAAGTCCTGCCCGCATTTTGGTCTGAACATCTATCTTCTGTGTTAAAGTCAAAGGCATTGTATCAAACTTGATAGTCGTTTTGTAATTTTGTGATGTGACACGGTGCAAATCTGTGTTACTGTCACGGTAAGCGGAAAGTTCTATTCTTTGGTTAGGTATTGACTGATAGGTGTCCAGCTGTATGTATTCGTGTGGTAATATGGTATTGCCGAATTTCAACAAATACCCTCTGAATTGAGTAGCAGACATAGTATATCACTCCTTACGCAAATGCACTTCTGCCACCGTGACGCTTTTTGTATTTCTGATTAAGCTGTACGTTCTTCTTAAAAACAACCTCGCCGTCCAGTTCAAGAACAATAACCGTTTCACCGTTTGAAGCCTGAGTAAAATTCATCTCAGCCATAGCTTCTTTGAAAGCCTGCTTCATAGCACTTACAGGCGACACAATCTCAGGCTCACGCTTATTATCTCCCAGAATTGCCATAAATTCGCCGTAGCTTGCAGGGACTACTGTTCCTGTTGCAAGCTTGGGAATGAGCGGTGCTTCCGTTGGCATTTCAAAGCTCCAGTCCTGACCGAAAACATTTCCGATTATTCCTGATGCTTTGCCGATTATATTCGCCACAGTTGAAAATACGGAATATACCGCTGATATAAGTGCATTGAGAGCGTCTATAACAAGGTTGAACGCTCCCTTAATTACACCTATAACCATTTGCAGAATACCGTCAAGAACATCAAAAATACTTTGAAACGCCTTTTTCCAGTTACCCTTGAAGACGTTTGTCAGAAAGTCTGTAATGCCGCCCAAAGCCTTTAAAAAGCCACTTATAACGTCACCTATAACCTTGAATACAGTCTGAAAAACGCCACGTATAACATTAAGAACATTCTTGACTACAGGTGCAAGAACCTCAACAAGCCAGTTTACAACAGGTGATAAAACATTGCTCCAGAAAGCCGCTACACATTCTCCTATTTTTGTTGCTACAGATATTACCTGTTCAAAAATCGGGCGAAGTGTATATTCCCATAAATCCGATACTATACCTATAACAGTATCTATTGCCGGTTGTATCCACTCGTTGTATACGTTCATTACGGTTGTGCCTATGTCTGTTACTGCACGGCATATTTCACCCCATACGACTGCACCACCGTTATACCACCAGCCTGTAAGTATCTCGGAAATTTCCGTCATTATACCTCCAAGAAGCTCAGCGACCTGTGCAAATGTCCCCTGCACATTGTCAAAAAACGCTCCTATTGTTTCTTCATTGCTTACAGCCCACTGTGCCAATATGCCTGTTGCTATGTCAAACGCACTGCTGAATATTCTGCCGACGGCTAAACCTAAATCAGAAAAACCACCAAGAAATACAGCTATTGCATTTTCCATAGTCGGACGCATACGGTCAATACTTGCTCCCAACGTGCCGAATATACTGTCAAAGAAAATGCCTATATTATCAATTCCGCTGCTGAGATTGTCGGAAATTTCCTTTATGCCGTTTGAAATTTTTTCTTTGTCAGCGTCAAGCCATTTTGCTATACCGCCTGTAACCGTCTGTAAGGATTTTCCCGTTACGCTGACTGTACCGCCTATAACTTTGCCGAAGGTAGTCATACTCGACTTTGCAATCTTTACTACACCGTCAAGGCTTGTTTTTGCTATTGGTCTTAAATCAGAGAATATACCGTCAACATTATTCTTTATTGCTTTCAAGTTTATGGTGTCAAAGCCTTTTTTAATCTCGCTGAAAAAGCTCTCAAGACCTGTATTTTTAAATAACCCAAGCAGTTTGTTTTTTATGCTGTCAACTGTATTTTCGGTACTTTCTGCGGTATTCTCCAAAGCTGTCAAGGATGATAAATCCGCAGGAGCTTCCGTTTTACTGCTTTCCTGTTCTTCGCTGTTCAATATGTTCAGTTTGTCAAAGCCCGCAAGATTTTTTTGAAGTTTCTTTGCTGATTTATCCGCTTCATCAATACTGTCCGTTATCTCATCGACAGCACCTGTAAAGCCGTCCATATCTTTATCCGATATTCCAAAAAAGCCCTTGATGTTCTGATTTAAACTCGAAAAGATATTATTCAGCTTTACGACAATTACATCAAGCCATTTAACGGCAGGAGCAATGATATTGGAAATCATATTTCCCAAAGTTTCCTGCAAATCGCCGAAATCGTTGGATAGCTGTTTCATTTTGCCTGTAGGAGTATCCGCCAGTGCTTTATTGACACCGCCGACACTCTCGCTGACAACCTGTGCCAGCGTTGCTACTCTTTCTTCTTCCGTTCCGTACTTGAGTAGTTTTTCCTGTGCTTCATCGAAAGAATATCCGTATCGGCTCAGTGCTGAGGTCTGCCCCTGCAAAACCTTGCCGAGCATAGTTGAAATGGTAACCGCACTGTCTGTTGTAGCATTGTAGCCGTACTGCTGAGCTATCATATCATCAAGTACCGGCAACATTGTTTTCAGACTTTCCGCATTTTCAACATAGGTTGCCAGTTCCTGCATACCTGCAAGCTGTACTTCATCGCCGACAATGCCTACACTCTGTAACTCACTTGCAAGGTCTTTTACTGACTGTATTTCTTCTTTTGTCGCCTTTATAGTGTTACGCATAGTAGCTCCAAGACGTGCCTCTGCTTCTATCTGCGTCTGGTTTGCTGACAGACACGCTTTGCTGAAATTTAAAACCGCTCCTACGCTGAAAGCTATCCCTATAGTTTTTGCGAGATTTTCAAACGTTCTTTTTAAACTTTCAACAGCATTCGGCATATCTCTTATTCCACGGTTAAAGCCCCTGCTGTCAATTCTTGTATCAAAATTTATACTTCCGTCATATTGCAACTACTTCACCTCCTGTTTTGGATATGAAAAAGCACTCTGAAGTCAGAGTGCTTTTAATAAAAATTTTTAAGGTTAATTGTTGCTTTCTTTTTTCTCTTTTTCAAACTGATAATATCTTTTAATGACGCTTTTTTCCTCTTCGGATAATCTTATATTAAGACCAATTTCATCAGCTTTTTCAGCAAGTTTAATGAAATTTTTTGTTTCTCCTGTTTTCATTCTCCTATAAGCTGAAAATGATTTTGGTACTTCATCAGGTATTAAATTTTGAAGTCGTTTATAATCTTCTTTGTCTTTAATTTTCATTATTTCAACAGCTTTAGAATCCAAATTGTGCTGATAAATTGCTTTTTCGTTGTCTGTTCTTTCGTCTATAAACGGTCTGTTACTATATGAAATAATATCTTTACCTTTAGGACAGTACATAGGTATATCAACACCATAAATAACAGGAGAAAAATTTATTCCTGCACAAGTACAAGGATAATTTTTAGGCATTTTGGGAAATCGTTTATCTTTACCCGAAACACTGAACCAACGTCCTCTATATTTTGCACATTCAGAACAACAGCCTAAAAAATAACTTGCTTCAACTAAATCTGTTTTTAACTTATGTGCTGTTTTAAGATTTTTATTCGTAACATCACGATTAAAATTTTCAAACAGTTTATTGATAGAGTTTACAGCTTTTCGAGCTTCTTCGGGTTCTCCAACTTCAAACAACCATTCCGAAAAAAGCATATAATCCTTTCTTGTCCATTTAATTTCTGATATTGGCATCATTTCAGTTGCTCTTTTCAGCAAAGTAATAGCAAGTTCAATTTTTTGTACCTTTTTAAGATTTTGAGCTTTCATTCTAAGTATATATACTAAATTTCTTGTAACTCCTGCATTTGACACCTCTGAGATATTGAAATTTGGTGTAGGAATTGAACGTATACTTTGAATATCTTCTAAATCAATTCTTTTTCCATCTGTTACAATATATCTTGCGTTATAGTATATTTCTCTGTTTTCGTATAAGTCAGACACTTTAGGATACACATCATAAAGTATTCCGTTTTTAAAATACGCAGTAATATAAGACCTTTTAAAAAAACTGAACATATTTACACTTCCTGATAAATTTTTATAGTAAAAATGATAACTTAATATTAAAAATTTGTCAATAAAAGTTAGTGAATTTTATCAAATAAGACTGTTTATAAAATCAAGCTCCGCCTGTTCCTCTGCTGTAAGCTTTCTTTTTATGTTGATAAGCTCCGTATGCTCAATGTAAAATTCCCGCTCCCACTTTTCAAGCTTTTTTCCTTTGGCTTTTTTCGCCCTGATGTTCATTACCTGAGAATATAAGCCCTCGTCAATTTCGTGAAAAAGTCCAAGTAAGCTCCACCAATGCAGATATTTTACCGACCGTATTTCATAGCCTGCTACCTTATTCAGTGCAGGAAAGATAATGTACTGGTCTTGCTCCCAGTCCATCATAGGAGCAGGAGCTTGTTTCGACTTCGGCATATCACCACCGTCTAAAAACCATACCGCTTTTTCCAGTGCCTTATTCAGGTCCTTCGGCATTTCCTGAAACAGACATTTCAGACATACCATAGACTTTTCATAATCGGAAAGTTTATTGTCACGGTAAGCCTTGAAAATCAACAGTGCCACACGATAATCAGAATGGATTTTGTATTCTACACCGTCAATTTCAAGGCTTTTCGGTAATAACCCTATCATTCGCCTGTTATCTTTGCAAGCTGATTTGTATACTTGCTTATATTAAGCTGCATTTTCTCTGTTTCAAGCTTCATTTCCTTTTCGATTACCGGCATAATCGCATTTACGAAGTTTGCAAATACAGGCATTCCGTTGGACGGAGAAAAACAGTAAGCACAGCCGAAGGCAGGTGTACTCACATCAGAGCCGAATATATAGTTGACTTTTTCACGGATTATACTGTCAAGCTTCTTCATTTCGCTTTCGTCAGCATTTCCTAAGCTTTGCAAAGCGTCTGCTTTGTCTGCAAGCTTTTCAAGTTCCTGCTTTACCTTGTCGAACCTGTCAACTATTCCGTAATCGGAAGTATTTACCCTTATTACTGTGCTTTCATCATTGTTGAGCATATAAGTTTTTATGCCGTCATCAAAATTAATATTCTGCATAAGTCAACACCTCGTTAAGTTGTTTCGGTAAAGGTAGGTACTTTGTTGGCAATAGTAACCGTTCCGTCTGTGCGGTTGCCATCAAAACTGATGTTATACGGAATACTAACACCGCCCTGTGGTCCTCCGTAGCTCTGCGGCTTGACTATAATATACTCCGTCCAAGCATCAAAAGGAGCTTCCGTTTTGTCAACCCAGACTTCAAGGATTTTTGTCTTGCAGTCATCGCCTGTCAGACGGTTCATAGCTATATCCTTGATTTTTTCATAAATACTGTCATCAGTGTTGGCGTAGTAGGTATTTACCTCCGCATCGGGTGAGTAGCCCTTGTCATTGGTAACCGTTTCGTCCCATATGTTTTTCTTTGTTTCCGTTTCGGCGTTGAGGTTTATGCTCATATCCTCAATATCCTTGCCTATCAAAAACCAGCTCGGATTAGAACCGCCAAAACTTGCGTCTATGTAGTGCAGTAAATGACTTCTTTTTAGCTTTCCTATGGGAGCTGCTGTTGTTGTGTTATCAGGCATTTAAAATTCCTCGCTTTCTATTGTATATTGTGCGTTAATCTGTAACTGATACATAACGCCGTCTGTCATATTTTCCTGCGGTACTGCGTAAACCATTCCGTTTGAGCAGACTATTTTCTTTACAGTACCTGTGAATGTTTCGTTTCCGACCTCTGCCGAAATGCTCATACCCGTTCCCTCACGTTCAAGCCACATTTGCAGCTCCAACAGAACACCGCTGTTTGCCCAGTCTGTCATAATCGTTAAGGCTCTGATACACGGCATAAAGCGTAAATGTATGCTGTCGTGTCTGATTGCCTAAAACGTCCTCAAACAAAAGCGTATCGCCTGTAGGTGAAAGTCCGTAGCTGTCTGCTTCCGTTTCTGTAAAGTCAACGTGAACGTCATTACAGACATCGCTTATTTTCGGAAATCTCTGTAATAAATCTTTTACTGTTTCGATAATGTTCATAAAAAATCACCTGTTCAGAAATCGTCTTGCACCTTGCAGAATAGCGTCTTTTTTATCGGCTTTCATACGCTCAAACCACATCTTTCCTGCAAGAGGGTGACGGCTTGTATCATACTGCAAGGGATTATTTGTAATCACCTTGCTTTCGCCGTTTCTCGCCCAAGCTGAGCCTGTAATACGGCTTACCATAACATTTCCGTAATACTGAAATCTTGCATATGGTGCAACCTGCTTTATTTCGCCGCTTCCTATAACCGTTCCGAGTGTAGCCGACTTATATAGAACGCCGTTTCGCATAGGTGTGTATGGTGTCATTAATCGGATAACCGTGCTGTCCACATACATCTGTACATCGTTGAAATTTCGGTTCATTCTCTGTGAAAAGCTCGGATTCCACTGCAATTCCATAGCTATTCTGCCGTTACGGTGTCGGACTTCCACAATGCGACCTTGCGGTGTCTGTACATAGGTTCTTGTTATCTGATTTGCCATATTATCACCTCGCTGTAAGCTTGATATGGTCAAGCTGTTCATTTACGCTGTATCGCTTATCCTCATAAGTCAGAACCGTTACGCTTTCGGGATAGGTATGGTTAAACTCTTTCAGGCTTTCAGACACGGTTTTCTGAGATGTATTGTCAAAAATAAAATCAATATTTCCTTTTACGAGCATATCCCTAGTAAGCTCACATTTTGGGAATGTCGCAATTTCTTTCGGCACATAGATGTTTACATCGTCCGACACAATAACACCTTGTTTTCCGATTTTCTGAGTTCTGCTTTCCTGCCACATTACCGCCGAAAGATAATAACGGTCATAACCTTGTGTCAGTTTATTGAAGTGGTAAAGGGTACAATCCGTATTTGTAAGCATTAATAAACACCTCTGTAGAGCAGACCTGTTCCCGAAAGCCAGCGGTAAATTATCTGTCTGTTTTCGTCTGCCTGTTTTTGCAGAAGCGTCACTGAGCTTTCATAATTTACCGATAGATCACCGATATGCTGAGAGGTCATTCCTGCGGTACTGCCGTTTAAAAGCTTTTCGTATCTGAAAAAGCTTTCAGCGACTTCACAGCAACACATTTTCACGCATTCGGGGATATTGTTTTCGTCAATATTGTTGCCTGTAAAGGTTCTGATAACGGTGCTTGCTTTTCGGGAATAAAAATCAAAGGCGGTATTGATAACCGCCTCTTTGCCGCAAAGATAACTTTCTGTATAGAAATTTTCGTCAGCGTAATTCATCAGTACCGCCCCTTGTATTTAAGAATTTGCAGTAAGTACGATATTTTTTGTTACTGCTGAGCTTGCCACCGTTACGCTGTCGGTAACAGCTTTGAAGCCGCTTGCAGTAACCTTGACATCATAGCTTCCGCTTCTGAGATTGAACACAGCCTGACCGCTTACATTGGTCTTGAGCATAGCACCCGATACATTCACTCTTGCATTTGCTATTGCGTTAGCGTCATTGCCTGCACCGTCCTTGACTGTAAATGTCACGGTCTGAGTTGTAACAGGCGTAGCAGGCTCGAGATACGCAAAAGGACACGATGTTCTGTCAGTATCGAGCATTGAAACAGGGTTCGGCAAAGCCCAGCCCATACGGAATACAATTCTGAGTGCGACCATATCCTGCTGTGCAAGGTTGTATTCGATAGCCTTTGTCGTGGGGTTCTGGATAACACCCTCACTAAGAATTTTTACCGTAATATCCTGACGGATAGAGTAGACCGCCTGCGAAAAATCGCCGACAATAAGCTGTGCAACGCTGTTGTCAAAGGCACCGTTCTTAGGGAAATACATAGGATTTCCGTCAAGAGCATACTGCGTTGCCCCCTGCATATTCTGAGAGAAAATAGGAGCACCGTCCGTAGTTCTCAGACCTCTGAGCTTTGCTTTCATATTCAAAGAGGAGATAGCTCCCGTTACAGGATAGCCGAACTCCTCAACTTTGTTGAATACACCGCCCTCACCAAGAATAAGGTCGTACATATCCTTATTCTGTACAACGGCAACATTGTTTCCAGCCTGCCTTGCTCTTGTTATGATGTCTGTCTGCCACTGAGGAGGTCTGCCGTTACCGAAAATAACAGCCTCGTCAATCTTTTTTGCGATAGCAGCTGTTACCTGCGGTGTAACCTCTCCCATAATGTCAAATTCAGCGTCACTGAGTACCGCTTCGGGAATGGGTACAATAACGGCAAGCTCGCCTGCGGTCATATATACGTTGTCCCAAGCCTGATTGGAAGTCTGCTTGTAACCTGTGTCACCGTCAACCCAGTAAGCCATAGGGAGTACGTCAAGTACCCTCATTCTTGTTTTATTTGATGTCATATTGGGCAGTTTTCTCGCCAGTGCCATAAAAGTTGACTGTTCGGGTACATTCTGAAATACTTCGGGAATAACCTGTTCTCTGATAATCGCTTCTGCGTTTTCTCTTGTAATGATTGGCATAATTCATCAATCCTTTCCGAAAAATGACCTTAAAGCCTCATTTGCTTTAGAAGTCGTATTGTCTGTATTGCTGTTTGTTCCTGCCGTGAAACTGACTACTCTCGGTATTGCTTCATCTTCAAAAAGATAACCGTTTTCTTTTCTGACCGTTTCAAAAGCGGTTTTCAGGTCGTCTTTCTGATTTTTGGACTGCCGCAAAGTTTCCACATCTAAGAACGGCATAACCGCCTTGATATTACGGGCTTTATACTCTTTGGCATAGCTGTTTAAAAGGTCGTTGAAGTCACGCTGTGCCAGTTCTTCGGCGTGCTTTTTCTGACTGTTTTCCAAATCGGCGGTAAGCTGAGAAATTTTGTTTTTCATTTCCTCAACATTGACACCCTCAAAGCCTTTCAAAGACTGCGTTGCCGTATCCAGCTGTGACTTGTAATTGTCCGCCCTGTCCTTTTCTCGTTTGATGTCCTTACCGTTCTCCGACATCACAAAGTTAATCTGTTCATCGGTAAGCCCCTGTGCTTTCAAATCCTCTGTTTTCATCAAGAACCACTCCTCATAAGTTATTTTAAGCGTTTAACTATCCGCTCTGAGCCGACTGTTTAAGGTCTAATCCGCTGACCGTTTTTAGTGCAATATAAAAAGCCCTCAACATTGAGAGCTTAATAACTGAATATTATAGTGTTTAATTGCCGTTTAAATTCGTTTAATTTTGATTTAAATTTATTTTCAATGAAATTATCCCATAAAAATAAAAGTGCCTTATTGGGCTATATAACGCATTTGTCAGGCTTTCAGCGTTAATTTGCTGTAAAAATACCGCCTTGTTACAGGCGGTTTAATTATTATCATATTCCTCTGAACTCAGCTTTAATACAATCATTTGTTTTGCATTTAACATCATATCCTAAACCTTTGTCTTCAATAATTATTTCGTTTCCACAACGAGGGCATTTTTTTTCAGTTTTCCCATATTGAACTATATCATTTTCAGCTGCAACTAAAAACTTATGTTCATTTATTGTAGTTTTAGTAGCCATACAAAACACTCCTTATAAAACTATTATATTTTATCGTAACGCCACTTTCCTTTGCTCTTTCAAGAGCGTCAAGGATAAGATAATACCTATCTTCGTCAGATAAATTAGGGCAATTTTTAGCAGCCATATAACTTGCTCTGAACTCATCATTCCACGCTCCATTAGGGACTTTAGTCCCACGATTTGCTCTATGCCCGTAATATTCGTGAGCGAGGGCAGCTCTTGACGACATTCTATCTCTCGGATGATTAGAATCTAAATCAGGAAGTACATCTCCTCTAACTCGAATTTCATCAAGAACATCATCATAACCCGTTCGGCGACCGACATTAAATTTAAAAACATTCTCATCAGCTTTAATAGCCACTATATCATTTCTTAAACTTGATATTTCTTCATCAGTAAGATTATGATTTGGTGCAGTTCTTAGACCGTTAGGAAGATTTCTTGATGATAAATTTCTTGATTTTATTATACCACTATTGCCAGAATTTGCAACACTACCTGATGTAGAATTTTTGACATTTGGCTTGTTGATATTGTTAGTAACTTTGTATTTTCCAACACCGATATTACCTAAACCGTCAACGGTTACTCTTTCACGCTGTTGCGGTAGGTTCATAGCTTTTGAAAAGCGTGTGTATTCCGCTGATGTTACCCTGTATTTTGCTCTTGCGGTGATAATGTCATCTTCACTTGCTCCGCCCTCTTGCAACAGTTTGATTTTCTGCCGTTCAGCTCTCATTGTTGTTTCAAGTCTGCGTTGTCGCTGTAAGGCTTCGTATTTGGTGTACTGCTTACCGCCAAATTCAACAGGAGTGTTTTCCTGTCTGTTCATTTCGTCAAGCTGTTCATCGGTATAAGTCCGCACATCAATTTCAGGGTCAAAAGGGCGATAGCTATGATAGCAGTTTGCTCCGCATAAACCCTGAACATCTCCCAGACCGCACACCGTTTCCAAGTCTTTTTTGCTGTACACTCTGCCCTGCCATACCTGATGTGTCGGTCTTGCTCCACCGTGCCAGCTTACTTCAAAATACTCTGTTTCCAGTTTGTCGGCATTTTCTTCATTGACCTTTGCCACTATCTGATTAAAGCCTGTCATAACTGCCCTGCGTGCGGCAACTTCTACACGGTTACTTCGACCGCTTGCATAATCAATCGTTCTTAAACCGCTGTTTACAAGCTGTGCAACGGTCTTTTTGAGTACGGTATTATAATCAAATGCTCCCGAAGTAATACCCAGCATAGCATTGTCAAGTGTGCTTTGATAGTACCTTGCTATCGGTAAAAATTCCGTTTTACCATCTGCGTTCTTTACCGCAAAGCCTAGCGACTGCGTTATATTCTGCATACTTTCGCTTGTCTGATTTGCCGTAGCTGAAATAAGCTGTTGAAGCTGCTCGTTTTCTTCAAACGGTATGTAAGGCTTGCCCTTGTAGTTATATATTTTCTCGTCCTCTGCATAGCCCTTTTCAAGTATCTGACTGTAAAGGCTTCTGACTTCCTGAGGCGATATTCCTGTCAAACCTTGTACTCTTTTTTCAATGTCCTGTTTGCTCATTCCAAGCTCATACAGGCGGTGTATCTGCCAGTCTGCCGAGCGTGTAATCTCGCTGTTTATCCGTATTCTGCGGACTATATCGGTCATAATTTCATCTTCAAGCCGTTTCATCGGTGCGTCAAACGTCATAGAAAGCCGTTCCAGTTCGTTTGGTTTGTATCTCATTCCATTACCTCAGCCGACTGCGGCAAATTGGCAAGTGCCGTCTGAATATCTTCGTTGTACCACTTTGCCCTGTATTCTTCGGGACGCATAATGCCAAGATTAAGGTCTTGAATATCCTGCTTCCGTTTTTCGTCAGGGCTGGAAACAATGCTGTCGTTCCAGTCAAAATCGACCGTATATTTACCGTTCGGCACTAAGCCGAATATCTGCGACCAGAACCAGCAGGCATCTATGTAATCTTTCAAGGCATTTTCCAACGCTTTCTGTACATCTGCCACAAAAGAATATGACCTCTGTTTTGACGCTTTGATTTCTTCGGCTGTCTTGTCAACGTTCTGCGGATTGGACAGCGTACCGTAAGCAAGACAGCACGCATATTCAATCATTCTAAGCTGATTGTTCCAGCCGTCAAAAAGCTCTGTACTGCGTATCTGTGGGGAATAAGTTTCTATCAGAGGCTTATCATTTGCTCCTGCGGAATATTCCACCGCACGGTAAAGCCGCTCAGCTCCTCCGGGATAGATGAATTTATCGTTATCCTTGTCATATTTGAGCATACTTTCCGAAATGTGTACCGCTGTTTCGGTTGCCTCATATTCCCACGAAATATTGTTGTATCGTCTGTCGGCTTCTTCTATGAGGTCAACGGCTCTCGAATAACACGACACACCCAAAGGCGAAAAGCTGTCAATCTGATTGGCAAGCGGACAGCGGAAAAAGCCAAACGGTAATTTGTCCGTTCCCGTAAATATGCCCTCTTTGAGTAAATCCGCCCACTGCTCCACCTCCGACAAGGCAACCTCATAGCCAAGTATGCTGTCATTGTTGCTTTTGAACAGTCGGTTTTGGATTTTCAGCAAGCGTTTTTCAATCGACTGTATTTCAATAAGCGTATAGATATTTTTTCCCTGTCTGATTTGGTCGGCGAAAACGCACTTTATGAGGTTTCCGCTTCCGTCAAAGCTCACAGGAAAAAAGCGGTCAGCCTGAATAAACTGCGTTTTTATACCGCTCTTATCCGCAACAGGCTTTATTATCAGACTTCCCTTTGCAAGACCGTATTCAGTAAATATTCTTACTTTCGGGATTACATATTTCTGATAAACAGCATTGAGATAATCAGCGGTCTGACTGCCCTTGATACGGCTTGACATTTCTAATGTGACAAGCCGTGCAATTTCAGACGCTATCTGTACAGGAAGATTTGCACTCTTTTTTCCTTTTGGAGCAGTTCTGTTTTCGTACATCGCACTCCAAAGCTGAATGTGTGATACCATCTGCGAATTAATGTCATAGGTGATTTCTCCGTCCTTACGCAGCAATTTCAAGATTTCGCCGTACATTGCAGAACAATTCATAAAAAATCACCTCTTTTACTCATACCTGATGAATTTTGTAATATCTCTTTCAAATGTATACTCGAAAGCGTCAAGCGTATCTATATCACTCGTTCCGTCATCGAGCCGTTCGTCTTTCGTTAAAACTTTCGGATTCCATACCGCTGTTGAAAGTGCACTACAAAGACTTTCACAGCCGTATTCCATATACTTAAACCTGTTTTGTGCCTGTAATCTGCATATACACCTTATACGGTCATTTATTGTTGTTTTTAAGGCATTTTCAATTCTCAGCCACCCAAGACCTTTCTTTCTTGCAGTCGACCGCAAACCGAGTATAAGCGTCTGTTCCGCACTGTCGCAATAGACAATATTAACCGTTCCGTACATAGCAATAACCCTATAAACGAACTCACAGAACAGCTCACCAAGCTTATTCGGGTCTATTTCAATCTGATTTCCGTTATCATCCTTACACTTAACCCTCTCAGAAAGCAACGCATAAAAATTATTGAAGCCCCTGTCCGTACCTGTTGCAACAAAGCTGTGAGCGGAACTGCTGCCGCCAAAGTCAACACCTATAACAATTCTGCTTAAATCAGGCTTTTGCGTTATCATCATTCTTTTTTCGTTTCGGAAGTCGTCAGCAAAAAGCTTGTAAATCAGACCTTCGGCAGCCACCCATAGTCCTAGTATATATCGTTCGTAGAATGTGCCGCTGTACATACTCTGATAGCGTTTCTTTATTTCCTCCGAAAGAGTAAGATTATCGTCCATTGTAAAATGCAGGTGGAGTGCTTTCTTTTCGTCAGCTTTCTTTATCCAGTTCTGATAAAACCAGTGATACGGTGTATCAGGGTTGCAGTTGAACCAGAACCTTGCACCCTCAACAGAGCAGCGACCTGTCGCCTGATTAACGAATGACTGAGGCATAAGTGCGACCTCATCAAGAAGCACGCCAGCAAGCGTGATACCCTGAATGAGGTCTTGTGAGCTTTCATCCTTGCCACCGAAAATATAGAAGCTGTTCTTAATATTGCCGCTTTCTATGGTAATTACATTGTCGGAACGCTTATCCTTTATCCTGTAACGCTGCCGTATCATACCAATGAGCGGAGTAATAACATTACGTCTGCATGAGCCTACAGTCTTTCCGCATATGGCGAAATTGCACTCATTGAAATTGCTCATCGCCCAAAGCACGAAGCTTAATGACATACTCATAGTCTTGCCTGAACGGATCGAGCCATCAGCAATAACGGCATTATATTTCTGCGATATAACCGGGTTAGCCCACCAAGTGAGTACCTGAAGCTGTTTTTTGCTGAATTGTTTGAACTTAACGCTCATTTCTGAACACCTCCTCGGAGGACTGCCTTATAACCTCTGCAAGACCGTCATCGGTATGTGCAGCTTCGCTCGGCTTGAAGTATTCCGCATACAGCCTGACAGCCTGCATATTTCCCTTTTCGCTTTCTTTTATTACGCTGTTTCTTATCGCAGTAAGCTCAGAGGTCTTATATTTTTCGAGTACGGCTTCAAGCTTTTTTCTGTAATCCTTGGATTTTAAAATTCCATATGTCTGCACCAAGCTTTCCAAATCCTCCGCAATATTAAAATCCGTGCTTACAGCCGTAGCTTTCAAGCGAGCCTCAAGCGTATCAAGAGGCTTTCCTTTTCGGTTCATCAGTAACACCGTCCTAAAATCCGATAAAAATAAAAAGACATAGCTCCGCCATTCGGCAATTCAGGTTCAAACTGCCGTTAAAGCAAAGCTATGTCGGCAGCCTCCGCTCTGTGGGACGAATCAACCAACAGTCTTACAGCTGCGTTTGTATAAGCATTTACGTGACATTTATGTCATATGAATTATTTTTGTAT
>Ga0310695_10008186_pt1 | contig 16308 bp, 7 predicted proteins | sample RumenRJG_04DNA_FD_203882 | JGI IMG/M metagenome (GOLD analysis project Ga0310695, IMG submission 203882) | Bovine rumen microbial communities from Lethbridge, Alberta, Canada - RJG_04 (v2) (version 2) | ecosystem: Host-associated > Mammals > Digestive system > Stomach > Rumen | place: Canada...
CCCAATCCCCAATCCCCAATCCCCAATCCCCAATCCCCAAACCCCATTTTTAATAAAATAAGTTTTATTAAAGGATTTATTTTTATTTTTTAAACAATTATATAATACATTTAATTATTTAGAAAAGTTTGTTTTAAGATTTATTTAATGATAAAATTAGAATATATTTAGTAAATACACTATTTAATTTAAAACTCCTATTTTAAAATAAAATAAAATAATAATTTATATATATTAAATACTTTTATTGGGAATAGTTTTTTATATTTTTTGGAATCAATTTATTTTAAAAATCAATTAGATAATAAAAGAAAAATAATATCTAAATTATTTAAACAAAAATCAAAAACTATAAACTTGATTATCATTTATAAAGTCTTCCTTTGTTGATTTTACATATTTATTCTATTTTGTATTTTTCTTTTATTTGATTTAAATAAAAATATTGGATTAAATGATAATAATTATTCTATATTTATGTATGATTGTAAACTCTAAGATAATGAAGTTTATTAAATATAAATAATTAATAAAATTGAAATTTTATAAAGATATATTGATTAAAATGCATAAAAAATTTACCTTAAAATTATATAATATCTAAGATTTATATTAATAAAATATTTTCCATTACTTTGATAATTTAATTTTTTTATATATTCTATAATTTATAAATCATTTTTTTATTTTTTTTCATAAGTATTAAATCTTATCTTTATTAAATTTGAATTAAATGAGCAATTTAATGAATAATAAATTATCTAATAAATTTGATTATGAATTCTTTTATCAAAATATTTATTTTTTCAAAATTATTAATCTATTTAAATAAATTAGTATAAAAAAATTAACAAAAATATCATTATTGAATAAAATAATTTTATTTTACTTCTAAATATTTTTTTAATTTAATTTATATCTTGTGTAAATTCATACTGAAAAAAATGAAAATTCTACTATTTTTTTATTATTTAAAATATTTATATATTATTTTTGTTTTTTTTATTAATTACTTTAATCAAATATAGTTTTTTTCGGAGCATCAAATAATTTTTGGTAAATTATAATTTGTTTAACTATTATCTCTTTATAAATAGAAATTTATATTTGAAAGATTTTATTATTTTATTTAAAAAGATACAAATCTTTTCATTTTTGTTTAAAATGTGATATTAAGCTTATTATATGAAATTTTAAATACATTAAAATAAATTAAAATATTTGAAAAAATTTTTGATTGATATTCCTAATCATAAAAAATATTTAATTTTTTTCCTTTTAAAAATTAATATATAATAATTGCTTATTTTTAATTTTTGTGCTTTCATTCTTTAGATATTTATATCATTTAGGATTATTTAATCATTTTTTAAATTCATTTGCATGTTAATCAATATGACTATTATTTTGTATGTTATCGTTTTTTGTTTTATATTTTTTTATTTTATCTATTCTATTTTATTTATTCTATTATCTCATCAAATTAGTATTTTCATCTATTTATATTATTTTTTAATATAAATCTTAAAATTTTATATAAAAATAATATTTCTCTCATCTTTTAAATTCTTTGTACTTAATATTAAGATTAATTCATATTAATTCAAATTTTTTCCTATTATTTAATATTAAAATATCTTTTGGAATCATATAAAATAAACATTTTAATTTCTGAAGATTTTATAAAAAAAAAATAAAAAAATAAATTGACTTATAATAGATTGATTATAAAAGTTTCCCATCCATCTTTTGGTTCTTCTTCAATTTTTTCCCATTATCATCTAAAAAAGATATTAAAACATTATAATCTCCAAAGACTTTTTTTTAATATAAGTAAAATCTTCCATTGTTTTTTCTTTGATTTTTTATCCAATAATTTCAATAACAAATATATATCCTTCAGATTGATTTATTATTTTTTTTTTTATCATTTTAACAAAATATTTTGGACCAAATTTTGAAATTATTAAAAGAAATAATCCTCATATTAATAAAAAATTAAGCAAAAATTGCTCATAATTTTATAAAGGTTATAAATCAATTTTTGAAAAGGAAAAATTACAATTTTAATTTGAACCGGGATTGAGATTGAGACAATCCCCAATCCCTTTATTATATAAAAAATATTATTATTCATAATTATATTATTATTCCAATTCATAATAATTAATTAAAAATAATTTAAATAAATCACAATTCTTCTTTTTTATTTATTTTTTCATAAATATAAAAATCAGAAAATGAAGTATGTTTTTCATTTTCTTTCCTATATGGAAATCTATTTCTTATATACTGTATAAGTTTCCAATCTTTTTTATTTTGCTCTATCCAATTTGTAAATTTTCTGCATCGGACATGAACAGCTTTTTCATTATATAATTTAACATCGTTGCATGAATAAATAATTACAAATTTTTTGCTTGAATCGAAAAGTTGTTTCATGTAAGAGTTGAATACTTCATCCTCAATAAGGTGGTAAATAACATCTAAAGACAAGGATAAATCACCTTTGACAGTGTTTTTGAACCCTTTTTCTCCGGACCAGACGAAATTTTTGGTTGTGTCATTTTTGAACTTTTCCCTACACAAATTCACTGCTGTAGCCGACACATCAAAACCGAGATATTTCTTGTATTTTGCTAAAGAAAGCTGATTCCCGTCTCCCGAGCCCCACTCAACCACCAAATCCACAGAGTTTTTACGCACAAACTCATTGATAATTTCGGCCTTGAATTCTGCCAAATTAGAATATGAGCCTGCCCCTGAATTACCTCCTGTTTTATAGCGGTTTTCCCAATAATTTTTACTGTTGAATTTGTCATTTTGTTTGTTTTTTATTTGTTTAGTGGAAATAGAATCAACTTTTTCTTTGTCAATGGCTGAATTAAGGGGAATAGTAATTTTAATATCCACAACAAATATCAGAAATATAATTGAGAAAATTAAATAATGAAGGTGATACTTCATTAAATTGAAAAAATAATTTTTTTTATTTTATTTTAATATTAATATAATAAATAGTATATATGATATGGCATAAATTAACTTGAAACATTCAATATTTAATTATTAATAATGAAAATAATATTAATTTAAACAATTAATATAAAAGTTTAAGAAAAAATGAAATATGAAACTCCTCAATTAATCAAAATTTGGAACTTGAATAATAATAAAAATATTCCTTCTACAAAATGAATTTAATTAAATATAATTTGGAACCATTATAAATCTCCTTTAACTCAAAATAAAATATTAAATGATTTACTTGATATAAACAAATAATAAAATAAAACATAAATTAATATAAATAAAAAAAAATTGAAAAAAAGAATTTAATAAAAAAAAACATTGAGAAATAAATACTTTACTTTTTGAATAAAATACAAAGAAAGAATAAAAAAATACTAAATCAATAAAAATAAGGAATAAATCACCTTTAATTATAAAAAATAATGGAAAAATAGATAATATTACATTAAAAAAAACAAAATAAAATGAATATTGAAAATAAAAAAAATTAATAATTCCTAAAGAAGATAAAAAAATAATAGAATAAAATAGATATCAAGTATTAAAAATAAAAAACAAATAATTAAAAAAATAAAATTAAAGGCCATATCAATTTCATTAGAAAATCTTCAAAGAATAAAAAAAATTTAAATGATTAAGAAAATAAATTCATTTAAATATACATTAATTTGAAGAGAAAAAAATCAAAAAACAATTGCAACTCAATTTATTTTAATGCATTACAAAAAATAAATTTTACAAATGCAAGGAAATATTATAGAATTTAATCAAAATAAATTAAAAAATTATCTATGTTTTTTTTTAAAGTAGATAATTATTATAATAATTGTTTTTAATTTTCAAATAAAAAATTCCTAACTAAAAAACTGCTATAAAAAACTATATAAAATTAATAAAATTAAGATTTTTTATAATATGTATACCTTTTATTAAATTTAATAAAAGTCTGGACAATAACATTAAAATCAATATCAAAACCAATATCAAAAATTAAATTATCAAATTTAAATTCTTAAAAAAGAGAAAGATAAGTATTTTTAGTAGAAAGATATTATGCTTCAAATTCAATACTTTTATCATTTAATTTATAATATTGATGAATTCCAATTTAACTTAAATTCCTTAACAATTCTGTTTTATAAATTTCACCTATTTTATTACTTTACTCCTATATCTCATTTAATAATATTTTTTAAAATGAAATTCATATTATTATCTTTAGTTTGTTTCACTAAATAATAATATATTTATTAAATTTTCTAAATTAATTGTGAAAAGAAGTTGTTGTTAATTATCATATATATCTATTAATTCATCTATTTTACCTAATATTATATTATTATTTGAAAAATTATTTTGTTCTGGTAATATTTTCTTATAATTTTTTAAATTCTTTATCTAAATTATTATTAATTGAAATTTCAATATTTGCTTTTATTAAATTTTAAATATTTATAATAATTTATTATGTATTATCAAGTTTTATGTTCTTCAAAGAGTTTGCTAATATAATCTTGAATTTCAATTGTTTGAATTTTATATGATTCGGTACAGATATTCTTAAATTAATTTGCAAAAAATATTCATTTAAATGAAGAATGTGTTACTTAAAATATTATAGAAACTATCTTCTTTGGTTCATATTATACAAATTTAGAATTTGTAAAAAAGTTTTATTAAATATAAATAATTTTGATATACGTATTTAATATATACAAAAAATATTATTGAGATTATATTCTTTTATATTTCTATTGTTATATTTTAATTTAAATCTACTTATTGAAATATCTTTATATTTATTACTTAATTCTACTAAACATTATTTAAATTTTTTATCAAAATTGCTTGAAAAAGATTATAAATTGTTATATATAAAGCAATTTTTATATTTAGTAATTATAGTTGAAATTTTTAATTTTTCTAAATCCGTTTTAAAATTATTATAAAGATTTACTAAATCATAAATAACCATAGCAGATTTAACTTAACTTTCTCCTATTTGAATTTCATCTTAAAAACATTTTCTTATTCATTAATTATCATTTAAATTAATAGTATTTGAAAAAGTCTTCTATAATTTTATTTTTTTCATTATTTTCTTTAATAAAATCAGATTTATATGTAGAAAGTAATAGTTGCCAATGAATCATAAGTAGTTTGACCTTATATTTTTGTTTGTTGCTGCATTTTATCCATCGAGTTGAAAGAATTTTTAAATTATTTTCAATTTTTGTTTTATATAAATTTCTGATATATTATCTAAAGATTTTAAAAATAGCAGTGAGATTTACATAAAAACTTGTGTGCAAATGTTTTGAATTATACCAAATATTCTTTAATTATTTTGAATAATTTTTTTAAAATCTAATGTAATTACTTGTGTTTTAAGTTTTGAAATAATCATTTTTGAATTTTATTAAAAATATCATTTTCAAATAATAATAATTTTTTATATATTACATTAATAACTTGAATTTGGATAGTATTATTAAATTATTCATTAATATTAAATAAATTACTTTATGAGCACTTGTTATTCTTTTAATAAATAATTTCAAGCAGATGATTACATTAAAATTAGTATATATTCTTTGATGCTTTAACTGTAAAATAATTGAAAATATGAGTAATTATAGATTTTAATTTTCTTTAAATATAGAGCTAATTGAATTAATTCCTTTTCAATTAAGGAATTAACTCTTTAACAAATACTGATTCAATATTTTTAAATAGATGATGAATACAATTTTTTTTCTATTTTAAATCTCTATCAAAAAGAGCCTTTTTATTTTTAATTATTTTAAAAATAATATTATAAAAAATATAATAAAGAACTTTTTCTTGTATAAAAATTTTCCTATTTAAATTGGAAATTTTGTGTAGATAATATATGAAATTGAAAAAATCAAATCCAAATTGTTATTTCTTTTTAAAAAAACAAAAATTTCATTGCAAAAAATAGACACAAAAGAAAATATTTAATTTTTAAAAAATATAAACTTAAAAATAACAAGTCAAAACCAAGAAAAAAAGATATTTAAAAAAATTATAATATATTAGAAAAAATTATGATTGAAATAATAATTAAATTGAAAATAAAATAATCTTAGGCTTTTTTTGAAAAAAAGGAAATTCATATGACATAAAGTAAATAATAAATACTGAATTATTTTGAATTTTATTAGATTCTAAATCTTCTTAATAAAAATAATTTTAAATAGATTAAATACTTAATTAAAAAAATGAAGGAAAAATATAGCATTGATTTCTAATTTTTCATCAACAAATTTTTTATTTACTTCTTCTATAAATATATTAATTGGTTATAATATTTTTTATTATCGTCTTGATGCAAAGTAACAATTTTTTTATTCTTTCTTTAATTTATATATCTTGACCTTTTCTATTTCTTTATTTAATGAAGTATTGATACTTCATTTGCTTTTAAAATTAAATCATTGAAAATATAATTTGAATTTGTTCTATTATAGAAATTTCAGTTGAATTATATCATTAAATAAACAATCTCTTCTTTTTCAAAAAGATTAAGTTGTTTTTCCATTTATATATATATAATTATAACATGATTATTTACAAGTGCATTATATAAATTTTCTAATGAATTATAATTAATAATTTTATCATAAGATTCTAGAAATGCAATAAATTCTCCTTTAGAAATATAAATCCCTCGATTTCCAGCAATAAAGTCTTCACTTTTTTTTTGATTTATAATTTTTATTCTCTTTTTTTTATCTTGTTTAAGAATTGTTAATGAATTGTTAATTGGATCATTATTGACATAAATTATTTCAATATCTTTTAATTTTTGAGTAATAACACTATTTAAACATTCATTTAAAATTATTGTTCTTTATTACAAACAGGTACAATAACAGAAAATTTCCGAATTTTGGAATTATTTAATGCTAATTTATCATTATTATTTGAGTTAATATAATTTGATAAAAGTAAAAATAAAAAAATGATAAAATATTTATTCTATAGATAAATAAAGTCATTTTTACGTAAAATATATATATTTAAAATTTTTATAAATATAATTATATAAATAATTTACTAAAAATACAAGTTCTTCAAAAAATTAATCAAAAATTTTTCATTCTTTTTATTTGATATAAAGAATAAGTCAAATAAATAATTTCATTAAACATTACTGAAAACAATTATTGTTTTTCTTTAAATAATTCTTAGTATTATCAAAAAAAAATATTACAACTAAAGTAATAATTGAATAAAAAACTAGTCAATTCTAATTTTGCAAAATATTATATTATAAAAAAATATTTTCCAAAATTTTAAATATTTTAATTATCTTTATTATTGTATAATTAAATGAAAAAAAATATTTCATAATTCAAATTATACTATATTATTTTTATAAAGAAATGATTTTAATTATAAAAAAATATTGGAAATTATTATATCTCATATTTTTTTAAAATATTTTTTTAAAATCTAAAGATTAAATTTTAATAAATTAAAGGAAAAAAAAGAAAAATGATTAAAAATAAATATATCAAAAATATTATAATATCTATTAGTATTATAATTAAAATCCAAAAAATACTCAGTTTGATTTATTTCAATTATAAAAACTCTATTTTTTTAGCAGAATTAAGTGATAATATATAAAAATTTTTTGAACCAAATTATATTTATAAAACTTTTTCAGAAAATATAAATAAATAAATATTTTATTGGAATTTTATTGGGATTAACAATTATTATGGATAGAATTTTTAGATTTATTTGACTTTTTATGTAATTTATCTCTTTAAAATTATTTATTGAATTTTTAGAGAATTAGTTTATGCTCCATTGACATTGATTTATTATAATTATTAAACAATTTTCTTTAAAAAAATAAAAATATATTTTAAAAATAATAACTTTTATTATGTAACCTTTTCCAAAATTATATCTTACATTAAAATCATTTCTTGTCCTTCATTAAAAGTTCCAGGAAAAATATTATCAATTAAATAAATTAAAAATATCATATGTTATTATTAAAAGTAAATAAATGAAAATATATGCAAATATATATATAATTATGAAAGAAATATTATTATATCAAAAATAATATAATATGAATTCGTTAGGTTTATGAAATAATAAATTTTATTTAACAAAATTTTTTAATAAATATATTTTAAGTTCATTATTATTGAAGTAATTTTGATAAATTTAATCTTTTAAAGATTTATTATCATTTTATACATTTTATTTTATTATAAATTCATGTATTTTCTTGATTAATTATTAACTTTTTGAATTATTTATAATTATTTTTAAATTCATAAGTTTAAATAATTTTTATATAATATTTTTATTATTTTATCTAAATTTGAATATTCTTTCGATATTTTTTTGCTTTTTCTCAAAATAATGATTAATTTCATTTCCATAAACACTCTATCCCCAATTCTCATTTTCCAATTTACAATAAAATAAATTTTTTAAATAAAAATTTTGAACAAAGTTCTTTTTGCATAATCACTTAACCTAATTCCCATACATAATTTATTATAAATTATGAATTGATTTTTATTATCTGTATGTATTCTGGGGGATTTTATTAATAAATTGGTTTATATTATATTGTATACAAAAGTAACCTGTTATCTTTGTTTTCATGATATATATTCTTTTAATAAATAGATAAATAAAATTTTTTATATTTTAATATAAAAATTTAAAATAAGAATAATGTCATTCTAGTTGAAATTAAAAAATTTTTTATTTGATATTCTAATTTGTTTGGGGAATAGAATGAAATTTGAAAAATTATGGAATTATTTTCATTATTCAATTAAGGATAAAAATAAATTAATATGAATTCACATATTCTTTTATAATCTTAAAATTAAGCAATAATAATAATTTATTATTTGATATTTTGAAATATATTTTGATATATTAAATATGTATTAAAATAGAAATTATGAAAGTCTATCCTTATAAAAAATATCAATCAATTAAAAGAGAAAAAAACATATAAAATTTATTGTTTTAATATATTAAAATAATTACTAAAAAAGTAAGTTTAAACTATGTTAGAGATGTTTGTTTCTTATAGTTTTAAGTTTTAAATGAATAAAAACTATTATTATTTTTAATATTATATTTAAATTATTATTTATAATACATATTTTTTTTCTAAATAAACAAATAATAAAATAATATTAATGAAATTTAGAAAAAAATATTCAATCAAATTTAAACTAAAATGTATTGACTTAGCTAACATTGTAGGAATATATAAAACTTCAATAATTATTGGAGTAGATAAAAAATCTGTAAGAAATTGGTATTTTAAAAGAGAACAATTAAAAAATATTGTTAAACAAAATTCAACTTATAGATTACCAGGTGGTGGTTGTAAGTTAAAATATCCTAATAAAGAAAAAGAAATTATGTTTTTTATTCTTAAATGTAATGAAATAGGAATTATTTTAAATATGAAATTAATTATTGAAGAATGTTATAGAATGTGTCCTGAAATGAAAAATTATTCATATATCTTATTAAGGAAATGGATTTATAGATTTTTAAAAAGAAATAATTATCACATCAATAATTTTAAATGATTAAACATATCTTTTTTTTTAATTTATATAATTTGCAATTTATATTAATCTTTATTATAAATTAATAATAAAAAGATAAATTACATAATATGAATCTTTATTTCTTTTAATATATTATTCATCAAAATTATCCAGCTTTCAAATTATTTTTTTATTTAATAAATTGTTTAAATAAATTTAATTAAATTTAGAAAAAATCTCTTTATTCATTTAATGATTTTGAATTTAAAATTTCTATTAGGAAAGAATAAAAAATATTACATACATAACCATTATTAATTTGAATTATATTATGAACTAAATTTATATTTTAATACAATTGAAATTAAAATCACAATTTATTTCTTAGTATTTATAAATTGATTTTTTAATTGAATATTTCATTGATATATTTTCTAAAATATGAAATGATTTATGTTAATACTAAAGAAGATAGAGAAGATGCTTTAGAAAAGATTTCAACGTATCAACATATTGATTTTAAATAGTTATATAAAATATTGGAAGATTCATGAATTACAATTAGATATTTACCTCTACCTCTTTAGGAATTTGTTCAATAAGACAAGTAAATATTTAAAATTAACAGATTGAAGTGAATAGAATTAGAACTAATTAAAGATATAATTGCTTAACTTCAAGAATTAATATAATGATTTTCATTACCCTGGAATAGAATGGAATATAAAGTTAGTAAAAACAGATGGAATGGAAATAATTTAACTCAAATTACTTTTGCATTCTCAAGAGATAATGTTACTAAATTCTTACCATATTAAATCAAATATGTATGAGGAAGAGCCATTTAACAACTTGACCCAAAAGATATTTGAAAACTAATTGAAAAGTTAATAAAAGATTGAAACTTTACAGTGATATTCATGTATATATGAAAAAATATATGAAAAAATAGAAGAAATTTTTACTTAAATTCTATTTTAATGTAGAACTTAATTATATATCTTTTTTTAGCATTTTAAGTGATAGTCTAACTACTGTATAAGGTGTAATAAAAGCAAAGAGGAATCAATAATTTGATATATGTTGAATATATTCATAATGATATATACTTACTGAAATTTTCTTAATTATAAGTAAATATATATTTATTGGAAAAATTCAATATGTAATTGCTTAATCTATTCCCAATTAAGAATAATAAATAATCCAATTTGATGTTCAAATAAAAGAAAAGATTATGAAAAAGAAATTTGAATAAATTAGTTAAAAAAATAAAGAAATAAAAATAAATTATATATTAAGATATTGAGAAATAGAATAAATAAAATATTTAAATATTATTTCAAATATAGAAAATATTGAAAATCAAATTAAAACTTCTAGTAAAACAGTATTTTAATTTTCTTTAAAGAAATAATATATTAATAATAATCATTAATAAATAAATATAATTTTTAAATAAAAAATATATTAAATATATATTTGTTTATGAAAAAGAGTTATGGTATAAAAGAACAAAATTATTAAAAAATTTTTTTTGATAAAAAATATAATATTCAATAAATTTATCTAATATTTTAAAATATTAAGAGTCATTAATAATTCCTATAATCTAAAAAATCCCTATTTGATTTAATTTTTCAATTATATTAAAAGTTTAAAAACATATACTTTATTGATTATATTTAATTTTAATTTTTTTTTAAAAGTTTTTTTTTAATTTTTTGAAATAATTATTCAGCTATAAAAGATTATTGAAATAATAAGATTGATTTATAATATAAAATGTTCTAGAATATAGAATATTTTATATATATTTGGATTAAATATTTATTTATTCAATTAATAAAATTATAATTTAATTAGGGAGAAATTTTGGGATACCTTAAAAAATATATTATAAAATTTAAAAAATGTAATTAATTGGAAACAACATTAATTTTATTGAATATTGATTTAAATTTTAAATATATAAATATTTAAAAGCAAAATGAGCAAAAAAAATAATGTATTAAATAACTAGAATTAAAACAATATAAAATTAAAATAAAAAAAATATAAAAATGAAAAAATCTCTAATGTTAATATCCATATTTGTTCTTTTTATTTTATCAAATTTTCAATCTTATATTCAAATTATAAACATTTTTAAAATTAAAGAAAAGAATGTAATTGTATCATTTACAACTTATAAAAATAGATTACGTACTAAAGCTGTTAATGAAATGATAAATTCACTTATGGAGCAAACTATATATCCTTTTAAAATAGTAATGACATTACATAAAGATGATGTAAAATATATTAATAAATATATTCAATCATTAATTGATAAAAAAATTATTGAATTGATAGTTGTAAATATTGACCTTAAACCACATAATAAATACTTTTATACTATGAAAAAATATAGAAATCATCCAATCATTACAGTTGATGATGATATTGTTTATGAGAAAACTACTGTAGAAAGTTTATTAAATTCATATCTTTTATATCCTAATTATATTTCTGCTAGACGTGTACATAAAATGTTATTTGATAAAAATAATAAATTAATGCCATATGAAAGTTGGAAAAAAGAATATAATAAAGAACTAAATCCAAGTTTTAATTTATTTGCAACTGGGGTTGGTGGAGTATTATATCCACCTAATATCTTAAATATAAATGATGATTTAATACCAGAAATTAAAAAATGTTTAAATGCTGATGATATCTATCTTAAATATTTAGAAATTAAAAAAAAAATTAAAACAATATATGTTAAAAATAATAGACCTATTGGATATCCTAATTATAATAGTGATGTTCAAGAAAAAGCATTATATAAATTAAACAGATTTGATAATGATAAATATATAAAATTATTTAATATTGTATATGCTGAAAATCGGTTTAATATTATTCCTTCAGTTATATTATTAATATTATTTATTTTCATTTTGATATTTAAATAATTAAATTATTATTTAATTACAATTATTTAACACATTAAAGTAATTTAAATTAAAAAAATTTATAAAAGGGTAAAAGGAATTATTTTTTAAATCTAAACTAACACCTACTTTTACCAAATTTCATACTTACTACAATCCATTATATTAAAAAACATGTTAAATCAATTTCTAATTTCAAATAATTTTTATTAAATAAATTAAAATAGATTGTTAAAATATTTAAAATAGAGTTTTATTGATATATAAAAATGGAATATACAAATTTTATAATATTAAACTATCATTAGGAAATTCCCAATTTTAAAATATATATAAGATTTAATATAATTCATTTAAAATTTCAATTGAAAAATTATAATTTTTATTCTACTACAAAAATATTAATAAAAATACAAAAAATATACAATCAAATTCAAAACAAATATTATTTTTCAAGAATAAATCTAGTTGAAAATAAAGTTCAAATAATTTGTGATTATTGATATAATTGTATATTAAAAATATTATTGTTTACAAGGGTATTTTTTCTTGCTATTTATTGATAGTTTTTGAGATACTTCTTATTTTTTAGTTATTATTAAAAACTAATTTTATATAGTATTTATTATATAAATAAATATTTATGTAAAATGATATTTTTATTAATTTAATTTTTTATATTTATAAATCTTTTTATTTTTATGCTTTATTTTTAATTTATATTATAATATCTAAAAAATTTGTCTTATAAACTTTTTAAAATTTATATAAAATTTTCAAATTAATAGAGCATTTGTAATTTTAATTCTTTTATATATATGATAAATTTAAAATTAGTGGCATTATATAAAATCCATTGCTCTTGTTACTTTAATGTTGTAAGTTAAAGTTTCTAACATAAGAAATGGAATTTATGTTGATTTTTTCAGAAATATAATAATAATATGTAATTTTAGAAACATTAATTTAACAAAAAAAAAATTATTTAAAAGTTGATAAAAACCAAATAAAATTGAAAAATTGTAATATTATTCACTCTTTTAACTTTAAAATGATAACTTATTTCTTCATTAATAACTTTTTTTTCAATCAAACTCATGAAAAAAAGATGTTTTTAATGACCTCATTTTTACTAATTTAACATAAATAATTTCTTCTTTTTCATTTTTTCAATTTTGTTTTTCTTTCTTTTTTTTCCTTTCTTTTCTTTTTTTCATTTTTCAAATTATTTTTTTATTCATTTTTTTTCTTTAAATTCTTGCAACGATTATGATAATTTTTATCAATTTCATCAAAATATAATCAGTAATATTCTATATATTTTATTGTATTTAATTGTATTTTATATATAATTGTATAATCTATTATATGAAAACATCTTTATTTTCATTATAAAATATATGATAGATTATAAATTTTATTATATAACTTTAATAACAGTAAAATCTCATCTCAACCATTTTTATATTATATATATTTAATTATTAATATATGAATTTTATGAAATTATAAATATATTAAATATCTTTATTTAATTGAATATATTATTTAGTTTTTATGAATGATATTTTAATATAAATTCAATTAATATATCTTTTAAAAATCCATATTTTCATTAGCTTATATTTCATTTTAGAATTAGGTACAGTTCATCATAATTCTTGAATCAATACATTAATATTTATATTAATTTCAATTTCTATATATACTTCTAATTATTTATATAAAAAAATAAATCAATTAGAATTGAATATAAAAATAATAGTAATATTATTAATAACTTATTACTTCAGTTATTAATAAAGTTATATATTTAATTAAAAATATATATTAACAATTAATTAAATCATATAAAATAAAAAAATTACTAAATAATTAAAATTCAATATTTTAAAAAAATATATTTATAATTTTAAAAAACATTATAAATAAATAAAAAAAATAAATTGTAAAATGATAATAATCATAAAATAAATTTTATTTGAAAAATGGACTAAAAAATATTTATATAATGGGCAATTTTAAAAATAAATTTTAATATATAAATAAGATTATTATATGAAATTAATTGTAATAAATACTATTGTAAATCATTCAATTATTATTCAAAAATTTTTTGTTTTTTTTTAAATAACCTAATAAAAAAATAATTAATTTAATTAATGAAATATATTTTGATAGAATTACCATTATTTTTCAACTAAATAATATAGATTATTTCATTTTAAATCTTTTAATTTAAAAAAAGAATTAAATAATTAGGATCATTACTTAATTAAAAAATCTTTATTTATTTTATTATTGTATTAGGAAAGATTTCTTGAAAATCATCTACTATTTTTATAATAACTGCATCATTTATATTTTTAATATTTAATGAAATATTTAATCTATAATTCCTATGCCATTCTCTAAATATTGAATTCAATCCAGTTTTTTTTTCAACTGTGAGATTCGAATCATGAATTCTTCTTTCCATTAATATTGTAGGAATCTTAACAACTGTTAAAAATTTATCAACTCTATTTACAAATTCACCATCACCTTCACATCTCCAAGGCATAAATCCACCAAAATAATCAAAGACCCAATGCTTCATAAAAATCTGCCCATTTGCCCAAATTATAGAATTTGAATCTTTTCCAAAATTTTGACACAAAAACATTATTCTATCTACATCTTCAGATTCTGCTTTTTCCATTATTGTTTTTATTAAATCTGGCATCATAATATCATCTGCATCAAATCGTAAAATATTATCATATTTTGCTAATGATATTATTGTGTTAGATGTAATAAAAGTCCCTTTATTACTTTCCATCATAAATACTCTTAAATTTTTATAATTTTCCGTGATTCCTTGAAGATATGTAAGTGTTTCATTACATCCATCCACACCAATTAGAATTTCATAATTATTATTATTATTAAACCAAGTTTGATTAGCAATTGAATCTAATGTTTCTTTAATAAATTGAGCCATTTTATAAGCAGTAATAATAATAGAAATACCATGAATATATTTTAATGGAACTTGTGAAAATTCTTTATCTTTTGGAGTATAATAAGGACAATAAGTAAAATTATTTCTTGAAGTTGGTGATGGTGGTAATATTATTAGTTCACTAGGAGGCTCGTTCTTTCTTTTAATTATTTTCAATGATATTTTGAAGAAAAATAAAAAAACAAAGCTAAAAATAAAAAACAAAAGTAATATAATAAATTTGTTTTTGTTTATTAATATGCTCTTCATTTTACTATAAATTTTAAATAAAATAACTTCAAAAATATCTATTTTGATAAAAAATGAAGAATATTTTAAATTTTTTAAATGACTAAATAAGATAAAAAATAAATTATAGTTTATATAATTTTGTTTGAACTATATTAAAAATATTAAAGATAGTATTTTATCAATAATTATTTTATTATTGGTTCAAAAATTGACTTTTTTTAAACTAAAAAATGTACCTTATATAATTAAATAAGCAAAAATATTTACATTCATTAAATAAATAAATATTTTTTTTAACTTAAATTATATTTATATTATATAAAAATTAATTATGATATATTTATAATTTTTTTAACTAGTTTAACTGATTAAATATTTTTTAAATTATAACATATATAAATTTACCTTTTGAATTTATTATAGCATTGGGGATTGGGGATTTGGGGTTTTGGGCCAAAACCCAAAACCCAAAACCCCAAACCCACACCCCCAAACCCAAAAAAAAAAAAAAATTATTTATTAA
>Ga0310695_10008190_pt1 | contig 16301 bp, 8 predicted proteins | sample RumenRJG_04DNA_FD_203882 | JGI IMG/M metagenome (GOLD analysis project Ga0310695, IMG submission 203882) | Bovine rumen microbial communities from Lethbridge, Alberta, Canada - RJG_04 (v2) (version 2) | ecosystem: Host-associated > Mammals > Digestive system > Stomach > Rumen | place: Canada...
ACGGTGCTTGCCCTGCTGCAACAGGCGCAGATCAACGACGGCGAAGCCATCTATATCTCCTGCACGGAATGCGGTGAATTCGCCAAAAAGGCCGGCAATCCCTACTATGCCCTTGTGTTCGACATGATGAAGAAGAGCTACGACGGCATCGGCTCTCCCTATCTCCACAAGACGGCGGACAAGACCTACTTCGTCTCCTCGATGCGCCTCTGCAGCAATGTGGGCGGCACGATAGAGCCGATGTTTCGCATCTTCCGCCAGTGTGACAGCGACGGCACGCTCTCGCGCGGCTCGCTCACGATGCTGGGAGAACGCAAAAACGAACAGGCCGACGGCGCCTACAAGGCGCCCTGCTGGACGCCGGAGCAGAAGCGCCTGATGTGGCAGGCTGCCGACCGTCTGCGCGATTTCGACAACCGCTTTCGGGAGCACGACGCTGCTGTGGCCGACGACGGCCTCAGCGTGGAGGAGCGTGAAGACCGCCTGCTGGAGGAGCGTCGCCGTCGGGCGCTCTGTGTGCCGGAGATCATCGCTCTCGGCGGTGAGGTGAAGGCCCTTCTGGCCTCATACGGCACGGAGGTCATCGATGACTGTTGCTCGCGTGCCGACGAGAGGGCGATGGGCCTGGCTTATCTCCTGTATATTGCCAACGGCGAAACGGACGATGTGCTGCCGCAGATTGTCTCCGCCGTGCGTTGGTGGGTGAAGATGAGCATCGACTGCGCCTACGCGCTGCAGCTGGCCATCAACCGCGAGGTGCGTTCTCACCGTGATCTTGTGCGCGGCAACTTCAAGATGCAGGGCATCATGCGCGTGCAGCATGAGGTCGATGACGCGCGCGACGAGGCCTTCCGGGCGTTTGAGAAGCAGTATGAGGGCACGGAGAAAAGTCTCGATGAAATGCACGAAATTCCAATCTTCCAGCCGTTGAGTCTGCGCACGATACGGCGCCTGGTGCAGCAGCGCGGCTACAAGAGCGTCAAGCGCGGCGTGTATCTGGTGCAGTCTCCCGCGACGCAGCATCTGGAAGCGGCCTGAACGGACATAACGGACATAACGGACAAGCGTAAATTTGTCCGTAAACAAAAACATCGGCGGAGCGACATTGCTGCCTTGTTGTCTTCATCCCAGCCGTAGGCAATGAAGTTCACCTCAGCCGAGTTCAGGCTCACCATGTTGGGACCTTTTTGAAGGTTTTCACGGATTAAAAACAAAAAAATGTTGTGTGGAGACGACGTTTTCTTGTAAAAGTGTTGCTTGTGCGCAACATTTTCGCTATCTTTGCAGCGCGTAATCAATAAAACAGCAGATTATGGACACATTATTCAAAAAGAGTGACCGCCTGTTGGCCAATACCGGTACGGAAATTGTTCGCGAGAAGATGAACGAAATCCACTGGAATGCCCGCCTTATCAGCATCTTGGGCGCAAAAGGTGTGGGTAAATCCACGCTCATCAAGCAGTATCTGAAGCAAAACTACCAGCCCCTCGACCGTCGCATACTGTATTGCTCTGCCGATACGGTAGATTTCTCAACACGCACGCTGGTGGAATTAGCCGATGAATTCACCATTCGTGGTGGCGAACTGCTGGTGATTGATGAGATTCATAAATACAAACCGGGCACTTCGGATTGGAGTCGCGAAGTGAAGGAGATTTACGACCTCTTTCCTGATTTAAGACTGATTGTGAGCGGTTCGTCCCTGCTACAACTGCGCGAAGGTGACGCTGACCTTTCCCGCCGCGCCGTGAAATATACGATGTCGGGACTTTCCTTCCGTGAAGCTCTGCGCTTCTATCACGGCCTGGAGTTCGAGAAGTGGGCTCTGGAAGATATCTTGGTGCATCCTTACGACCTATGGCAGACGGTCACCTCAAAGTGTAAGCCCGTTGCTCTGTTCAAGGAGTATCTGGAGAAGGGCTATTATCCCTTCTTGTTGGAGGGCGAGGGCGAATATTACACGAAGATAGAGCAGGTGGTCAACTATATCATTGAAACCGAACTGCCCCGTATTTGCAAGGTTGATGTGGCCAACGTCCGAAAGATGCAGGCGCTCATCGCCCTGATTTGCAGCGAGGTGCCTTTTGAACTGAATGCCAACAAGATTGCCGCTGCGCTTGAGATTGGCCGTGATACGGTGGTGGAATATCTCAAATATCTGGGCGACGCCAAAGTGCTGAACCTTCTTTACTCCGACAAAAAGAAGATAGGAAAGCTATCGAAGCCCGACAAGGTGTATCTGGAGAATCCCAACATCCTGTATGCTTTAGCACCCACCAAGACCGACATCGGCACTCTGCGCGAAACCTTTGCCATCAGTAGCCTCTCTGAGTCGCACAGCGTGGAATACGGTAAGGCTCAAGGCGACTTCCTGGTTGACGGCAAATACACCTTCGAGATTGGCGGTCGCAGCAAGGACTTCTCACAGATTGCCGGAGTGAAGGACTCTTATATCTTTGCCGATGACTGGGATATGCCCGATGGCGCCAAGTTGCCCCTCTGGATGCTCGGATTCCTGTATTAGGGAATAATTACTGGTGAAAACAATGCAAATAAACGGCGGAGCGACTATCACTAGCCACTCCGCCGGTATAGTGTCTGTAAAAGGTATCAGACATCGGCCATCAGCTTCTGAGACACCATTTATAATATGGTACGACATTGATTTCCGTGTTGCCCCTTTGTATCGTCATCTCCTGATCCCAAGTGATGATGAGCAGATTGTTGCACCCCAGTTCTGCAGCGCATTCCGTGATGGCATCGACTTCCCGCTTCTCGGTTTTCTTGTTCGACAAATCAAAGCAAACCTGTATCAGTTGCGTTATGTTGAATCCCTCGCGTATCACAAAATCTGTCTCACGGTCGTTGCGCGAACGATAATAAAAGATGTTGTCTCCAACTCTTTTCTTTCTCCGGAGAAGCTCCGTGAACACCAGGTTTTCCAACAGACGTCCTCTGTTCTCCGAGGTCTGGAATGCACTCGAAGCCATGAAACCGTTATCTACGACATAGACCTTTTGCGGTGCCTTCTGCATCAGCTTCAGTTTGTTGTTGTAGCGGGGCAGGAAAAAGAACAGGAAGGTCTGTTGCAGATAGTCGCAGAATTTCTGCACGGTGGACTTGCTGGAGAAGCCAAGATCGTCTGTCAGCGATGAGTAGGTGAAGGGATTGCCAAACATACTCACCAGGTATGTGCCCATCTTATAGAGTTCGGCAGTCTTGCGAATATTGTAGCGCCGGGCCACATCTTTCAGGATGATGGAGTCGAAGAGGGAACGGAGATAACTCTCAGTGATTTCTCTGTTGTTGACAGTCTCCGGATAACCGCCATAGTGCATATAGTCCTCCGTTTGGAGCATCAGACGGGCTCGTTCGTCGGGCAACTCTGCCGTCGCGCTCTGTCCTTTGAGGCGCAGACATTCGGAAAGCGAGAAGGGCAGCACTTCCATCTCTAGATAGCGCCCGGTCAACGCCGTTGCCATTTCGCTCGACAGCAGTTTTGCATTGGAGCCGGTGATGATTAGGTTGCAGCCTCTCCGATACAGCTTGGATACCCACATGTCCCAATGCTCCAGGTTTTGGATTTCGTCCAGCAGGAGATATTCAAAATTGGGATACACCTCAGCCAAAGCCTGCATGACGAGATCTTCGTCAAACTTCTCCAGGAGCAGTTCGTCATCGAAGTTGAGATAGGCAAAATTCCTATCCCGCAACAGCAGAAGTGCCGAGACGGATTTGCCGGCTCTTCGGGGGCCGGTGATCAGCTTTATCAATGATGATGCGAGAAAGCTCTCACGCTCTTCCTGATTCTCTCTGGGCAAATAAGTTTTGCTCAAAAGCTCATCACGCTCCTTACGCTGTGCAAGTACAATGTTACGCATGTTTTTAGCCACTTTTTCGTTTCTACTGGACAAAAATAGAAAAATTTGTCCAATACACAAAACTTTTTGGCCAAAAAGTGCATCTATTTGCAAAAAACAGACATAATCTGCATGTGTCGGTAAATAAAAAAAGCGGAGCGACAACAATGTCACTCCGCCTTTCGTTGATTTACTATTTTCTAATTATCAATTATCAATTATCAATTGTCAATTGTCAATTTGAAAATTACCATTCTTCCCAAGCGCCACGGGATTGAATGACTTCACGAGCTTTTGGCGTAAATTCTTCCTCTGCCGATCCACCGGGTAAGTCTTGAGGTGTTGGATTATCTGGAGATGCTGCAATTAAATTTCCCAATTTGATACGAACTACTGTGTTCTCAGGTTTAACATATATCTTTTTCATTGTCGTTTAGTTTTCATATATGCTCTCTCGGGCCGAAACCCGAGAGAGCTATACCTTATTATTATATTAGTTCAACTTCTGGCCGTTTGCACCATACTTCACACCGTTCTTCACGATGACAATCTTGTTGTCGATAATGTACTTACCATCCTTCAGTACACCACCCTCTGTTTCTACTATCTCAACGGAATTAATGCCTGTGAAATTATCGTTTTCATCGAACGAAAAGACAAGACGAGCATTAACGGGGTTAGAGAAGATTCCTCTTTCAACCTGCAAATATGCTCTATATTTCGGGATTGCAACCACAGTGGGATTGTACTTACCGAAGGCCAACGGATCAGAAGATTTGAGGGCAAAGAAATAATAGTTTTCGTCATAAGTGCCCAAGACGGCACCAGTACCAGCCTTGAACTCATTGTCGGCTACTTCGCTACCGCCATTGGCAACATATTTAAACTCTACAGTCTTGCCTTTCTGTTCTTCCGTTGATACCAGAAGTACACCAGTCTTGGCAGGTACTGTTCGGTCTAGTTTGCTGAAGGATACGACTCCGCCGTCTGCGACTGTTGCTTTGTATGCTCTCACACCATCAGGCATATTTGCGATGGTGAAATCAAGGGGATAGTCGCAGGCAAACGTGCTGTAACAACCGTCTGCATCAAGGGTGACAGAAGTGCCACTGTAATAGATCAGTTGGAAATTGTCGACGCAAACCCAGTTACCTGTACATTTGTCTGTTTTTACTCCGATTGTCAGATTTCCTGTGGACGAAGAGATAAAGCGTGCAGTCGTAGCGATTGCACTACCAACTTCAGTTTGTTGGTCTCCTACCGTCAAATAGAATCCCGTTCCATGAGCATCACCGTTGCCCTGTTCAATATTTTGAGCATTCGCAGTAAGTACGTACATACCGACAGGCATATCAGTAAGCGTTTGAGTCATGGAACCATTACCTATTGCAGTATTATTCTCCCAGCGCTCTGCAAAATGCTTTCCAACTTGGCCTGCTGCCCATCCACCGGAATGCGTCCAGAAGAAACCAACTGGGCTAGTTGTCCATCCTGAAGTGCCGCCTGAACCGGTTCCTTCAAACGAGGGATTGTCTATGAGCTCAGTCATGTCAGCTCCGTTAGCCGGATAGGTCTTCAAATGGTAGACATAAGCATCTTGGATGTCGGATACCGCTTTGCTTACCTGATTATCTTCATATGCACCGTCATTATAATTCGTAACAGCTTCGCAAGCATTGAATGCCTCCTGTCCGTCTTCCGTCAATTTTGCTTCTGCCTTAGTGTTGCAGGTGTTGTAGGCCGACGTAATGGTGGCATAGTTGGTTTTACTCAACTCTGCTGCATCAATAGCGGCCAATGCTACGTTGTAATTGGCGATGGTCTGACCTTCGGATGCGTTATAATTATCAACCGCATTTGTCTGGGCCATAGCAGCCGTGGCACTCATTTTGCCTTCCACCTTTGTCAGTGACTTGGGAAGAGAAGAACCTACATAGATAAGTTTGAAGTTATCCCAGTAGGTCCAGTCGTTAGCAATCCTGGTATCTTTCTTAATACCAATCTGGAGTGAGCCGCCGGTCACACTGACTGTAATAGAATTGTTATACACTCCAAGTGTGTTGAAAGCGTAATTTCCGGCTATCGTATTGTTCGGGACATAGAACGAACTATTTATCAGAGACCAGGTGCCATGACCCGATGGTTCACTTATCAATGCCGTATATCCATTGATGTTCATAACATCACTCGTCGTTGTTGTAGAGACGGCATAGAGCTTGGCATTTTGGGTTGTAGCAGCTGCACCACCATTACCTGCACGATAATAAGCATCCAAAGTTACGGTATATATGCCGTCCGGAATGCCATAAATTGTCTGATAAAAATCGAAACTATTGGTATTCCATGATTCTACACCACCTTCAGTTTGAACGATGCCATTGCCATCTCCTTTGTTAACTTCAGGTGTCCATCCATCAGTATTCGAATCAAACGTAGAGTTGTATATCAGTGCCGTCCAATCCGAACCGGGTGTCGTTACTGCCTTTGTTGCGTCATAAGTAGCCTTCGAAACCTTTGCATTATAGATAGCCGTCTGCAAGGCGTTGTAGTTGGCAGCCGTCTTATTGCCATCATAGTTACTCTTAGCGGTCACGAGCGAGGTGCGTACGAACTCCTGCAGGTTGCCCTGCGTTGTGAGTTCTGTGGGAACATCAACATCGGGCAAGGTGGTGTAGTATGTCAACTTGAAGTTGTCGCAGTAGAAATATCCATATCCATCGCCACCAGTAAATTGACCACCAAAGCTAATTGTAGGCTGATCACCCTTTGCTGCGGTGTAGGCTACACTATAAGAGACTTCTTCTTCAAAATACACAGGAACTGTACTGCTGCCTAGTTTTACTGATTGGCTTGTGAGTCCTGTTGCATTATTGTGTTTATGTGTCTTACCCCGCATTTGCAAAAGGTATGTTCCGGCAGGCAGCGCGCCAGACAATTGAGAGATGGTTGTTGAGCGTTTTGTGACATCAGACTTGGCTAAGTAGTTACCATCCTTCTCAGAAAGTTCACTTCCGCTAGATGCTGTAAATGTACCATTACCTGGTGTCCAGTAGGTTGTCGTTCCGCTTTCAAATGAGGGGTTGGCAATATATTGTGTCATGTCCGTAGCATTAGCAATAGGATCTGTACCCAGATAAGTCAGGCGGAAGTTGTCAAAACAACACCAGTCATTATTATTTTTGGCATCTTTCTTTATACCTATCCTCAAATCACCTCCGAGATGATATACCAAGACCTCATTCTCATAAAGTCCGGCGTTAAAATAATTTGTGGCTGCAGCCATGTCGTCTGGCATATATTTACCCTCTTTGCTCTTTTCTTTTACGCTCCGGCTCTCGTCTGCAGCATCATCAAAAATACCCTTTACTAAAACCTTTGCTCCGCCAGCATAGAGTATAGCCTGCTTAAGCGCTGTGGATTTGGCGAAAGTGTTAACGTCATCTGTTTGTCGATCATATGCTCGAGCTTGAAGTTTATACAGACCTGCAGGCATGCCTGCCAAAACCTGGTAAACATCAAAGGTACAGTTAAATTTCTCAGCACAACCAGACCCAATAGTAGGATCTCCTTCCCAACCTCCGTCCTCAGAGAAGTTGGGATTGGTTATCAAAGCTGTCCAATCCGTTGTTGTCTGAGCTGCAGCAGCTATTGCAAATGCTGCATCAAGATCAGCCTTTGCCTCAGCAAGAGTAACGTAGGTACCGTTATCATATTTTGTCTGGGCTGTGGATGGATCATAAGCCGCCTGACCTTCACTATCAAGTTTCGTTGCTCTATCGGCATAAGTACTTATAAGAGCACTGATACTTTCATATACAGAAACAGAAGCTTGCGCAGTGGTAATCGCCTCTTCTATCGTATTAAGAGCCTCTTCCAGCGCATCCTGAGTGCTTGCAACACTCGCAGTGGAAGTATATGCTTCCTGCAGGTCATCCTTGACACCCTTGTTCATATCAGCTGTTGACAATAACTCTGAAGCGAATTCCCTTTCTGTGGTTAATGTTGTCTGATAGAAGTCCGCGTCAAATCCACAATAATATAGACGGATGTTATCTACAACCGTCCAGCCGCCACTTATTGTTCTCCTGACACCCACGGTGAGACTTGTGCTTTTCACAATAAATTTGTCGGTTTTTGCTCCCTCACGGAAGACTGAAATGGCATTTAACACGCCTTTGAAGTCCTTTCCTCCTGCGCTGTTCTTGGTAAAAGAGGCCTCGATATTATTACCATATAAGTCGGAGATTTTTCCATATAGCCGAGAATTTGAGCTGGCATCAAAACCATCACACGTGATATAGAAAATTCCCTTCGGCACCGTAATCGTCTGGCGTAGATCGAAGGCATTGTCATACATCTCGCAACCTGTATTGTAAGCATCCGTTGCTTGAGGTCCGCCAATGGTAAAATTGTTTCTGCTAATTGTTACTGTCCATGGGCCGTACTTTTGATCTGTCTTCGCTCCAGGATTTGAGGCATAGCCATCACAGTTACGTACGAAGTTTGCACCATCGACCAAAAAAGTTACATCTGAGGGAGATGCTATGCTTGCTCCTGATATTGCTGCTGTTTGAAGTGCACTTTTAGTGAATAGCTTCCAGTAACCTGCAGGTGTTGTTGGTGCAGTTTCGCTCATAGAACAAGTCGTACCTGAACCATCATATACAAGATACTTGTTGCTGGTCTTAATGGTATAAACGTTCGTTTGTCCTTGAACGGCAGTAAAAGTCCAAGCCGCCTTGTCGGCAGAGCCTTTATCTACATAACCGTCCGAACCGAGATAAAATCCGTTTCCCGTGGCAATGTGGTAATTTCCACCTGTAACGGACAAGGTGCAGTCCAATCCATGATCATCAAGTGAAGCTCTCGTTCCCCAATTGTTTGCACCGGTGAGGTACTTTTCACCTCCAACATTGTAAAGGAAGAATGTACCGGCTCCTACTGGACTTGCATCCTGTGCCAACATACCGACACTTGTCAACAGTGCGCATAATAAAAAGAATAATTTTCTTTTCATAGTATAAATAATTTAGTTAGTTAAATGTTAGTAATATTTTTTTGATTTAAGTTCTCCGTTTTGTAGCTTGAAGCCCTATTTTTTCCGAATCTGTCGGCCGTTTTTGTGGCATATCTTACGATTTTGGCTCCTGTAGTTATCAAAAAAGCGAAATTAACTACATTTCTTTAATATTTTTTTAGGAAAAGCGGGCTTGTTTCGTAAAGAAACTCTATCTTTGCATTTGATATGCGACTATGAATGCGCGTATAGAGCGCTCAATTGTTGCAAAAAATCATAAAAACACCGATTGGGAGGTGTCATAGAAAGGGCGGAGCAAGCGTGCTCCTGGAGCAAAATCGACAAGAAAATCGGACAATGGCGAACGCCCTGAAAGATAAGATGTTACTGCTCCAACAAAACGGCCGTCATATTCGGGCCAAAACGGCATCAATAGAGCAAGCCAAACATCCAAAGGGGAATTCTGTTGCCCCGACCAACCTCTGTGTCGTCTAATGCCAGGAAACTGTCCGGCTGGTCCTTGATCTGTTCGAAAGTCTTTCCCTTGCCGCCAACCTCAAAAAGAAAACGGCGGTCAACAAAAAAGTCTCCGGCTACAGGATAGCGTACGTCATGAGACTGGGACACCTGATTGAGGAAGAATGTCTCACGCAGAGTGCCAACATCAACACGAGGGGTGAGCGCATACATCAGCGTGGGGTTGTTGAGATATATCTTGTCCGGACGGGAGAGGTTGTCCAGACTCTTGGTGTTGTCGCCGAGAAGCATCAGCAGACCGCCGCGCTGGAGCGCATAAAGCATCTTAAGCCCCTGGTTGCGATCAGTCTCAAGTTCGCGATAAAGTTCATTCATCTTAGGCATCTGAGGAACCCGTTCGGCCAAAATCATCATCAGCTTTTTCGTCTTGCGGCAGGTGGAAACGGTGACCTCGTCGATATTAGGATAATCGACGTCGATAACCTGATTTACAACGCTTTGCAGGCGCTGGTAGTAACCTCTGCGCACACTCTTGAAGAACGGATAATAGCCCACCCTCAGATAGTTGTGGAAGTGCTCCAGAATGCGCCCGCTCTCCTGAATCCGCGACGCGATGGCAACATGCTCGGAGAGAAGCTCATCGAGGGAAACGGGGTCACAGGACAAGATGTTCTCATAGGCCAAATATTCACGAAACGAGAGACCGCGCATTTCATACATCGTCTGCCTGCGGGAGAGATCTCCCTCACTGCTGTCAATCTGCAACATTGAAGAACCGGTGTAAACAATATGAAGCCCCGGAAAATCGTCGCAGAGATTCTTAAGGAGCGTCTGCCAATGTTTATAATAGTGAATCTCGTCAATGAAAATATGCGTGCCGCCATGAGCGTAGTGGTAATCCACCACATCACGTATATCATGGCTGCTAAACCAGAGGTTGTCCAACGAGACGTAGAGCACCTTCTCCAGTTCTGCTCCTCCAAAGGTCTCTTTGATGTGTTGCAGCAACAATGTGGATTTACCGCTTCCTTTAGGCCCCTTGATGCCGATGAGCGTGTCCTCCCAATCTATCTGGTTGTAGAGATAGCGAAAGAAGGACGTCGGAGTGGCAGAGAGCCGACGGTGGAATATCTCAAAAAGGTAGGAAATCTGCTCTTCCATGGACTGTAAATTCGTTTTTTCGACACAAAGGTAGAAAAAATGTTTGGAAACATGCGTTTTGTCCTAAAAATAATGTTTGGAAACACGTTTTTTTGCCAAAAAATAATGTTTGGAAACACTTTTTTGGTTATTTTTTTTGGTAAATTTGGTCAAAAAAGGCCATGATATACGGATACGCTCTACCGCTGGATGGCGGAGGAACGGAAACGCATGGTTAACGTAGATTGAGCGGAGTGGCTTGAGAAAGTCGCTCCGCTTTTTCTTGAGATAATTTCAACGGATTATTTGCTTGAATCAGAAAAATATCGTACTTTTGCAAAATATAGACCTTAAAAAGGAACTTCTCAATAAATCCTCGGATGGACGAACAGCAGAACATTATCATATATCGCACCGCAGATGGCCGTGCATCTGTTGCACTCTTTGCTAAGGACGGCAAGATATGGCTTAACCAGCAACAGATGGCAGAACTTTTTGCCACCTCTAAGCCAAACATTAGCATGCACATAGCAAATATCTTAAGAGACAACGAGTTGGATGGCAATTCAGTTGTTAAGAATTTCTTAACTACTGCCGCTGATGGGAAAATGAGGCACAGATGTCAGATGATGAGGATTTAAAAATGCTTGAGGACTTGGAGAGAGACATTATACAAAAGGGAAAGACAGATTGAAGGCAGACGCATGAAGCCATAGGTTTTGCGCCCTCAGTCCCTGTAAACATTTTTAGCTAAATATCGCCCCGTTTAACGACGGGGCTTTTTTGTGTTCCGTTCTATCGCCCGATTGAGTGGTGAAGCAAGATTCTATAAATGAGACCTTAACGCCTAAGAAGGCAAAATTCAAATAACAATATAAAAATTTATTTATTAACTAACAAACAAAACTATGAAAAGAAAACTATTTCTTTTATTGTGCGCACTGCTGACAATGATCGGAGTGCAGGCGCAGACAGCACCGACGGCAGGTGTAATTCCCGTTTCCGGTGAAGAGTATTATCTCTACAACATCGCTTCGGGACGCTACATGAGTCGCGGCTCGTCCTACACGACACATGTCACTGTAGATGGCTGCGGTGAAGTAATTACTGTGGGTGGTTCGGAAGGAAGCTATACTTTGCATATGGCTTCTGTATCCGATGCCAATGCCTTTGTGTCCAACGATGGTTGGATTGACGGTGCCGACGCCCGCAAGGGTGAATTCTCCTTTGTGTCTGCTAACAAGGATGGTTACAGCAACGTTTATCAACTTCAGTTAAAAGATGCTGCCAATGGTTACTATTGGGCTGGTGGCAGTGGAGCATGGGGAAACGAATGTATAATTGGTGAATTGTCATCCAACACAGATGCTTCTCTTTGGCTTTTTATTCCCAAGTCAACTCGTCAGACCATCAGTGCTGTGGGTGATGATGCAACAGTTGCAGTTGCGAATCCCGACTTTGAGCGTTTCACTGACTTTGGCGGATGGACACGCGTAGGATCAGGTCAAGACAATGCTGATAACTGGAACCAAAGCAATGGTGCTGAAGGAACATCGGCTCGTTTCATGGAGCGGTGGACCGGATATTGGAACACCACCACAGGAGATGGTAGCAAGCTATATGATGCAAGTCTCAAGCAGACTGTTACCTTGCCCGATGGTAAGTATCGTTTGAGTGCCAATGTGTGGGCTGTAAATCAGGCTGCAGCTTCAGAAGAAGTGACCGGTGTTACCTTGTATGCTGGCACAGCACAAAAGAGTATCAGTAAGGAGGCTTCGGAAGAGGCCGTTACATTGGATTTTGTCGTATCCGGTAGCGTAGAAATCGGTTTAAAGATTGAGAGTACCAATGCCAACTGGGTGGGTCTGGATAACATACGCTTGACATACCTTGGTGAAGATATTTCAGATTACGTAACCGCTTACCACGAGGCCAGAGATGCGGCGAATGCTGTTGATCAGTCTGCTCCGATGTTGGGAACAGCTCTTACTGCCTTACAGACGGCCATCTCCACTTACGGCTCAGGAGTAGACGAGGAGAGTAAGTCTGCTCTCATGGAGGCAACCGGCGCTCTCGGCACAGCTACGTCAGACGCAAATGCCAGCATTGCGGCTTATGCCGGTGTATCGGCAGCTGTCAGTGCAGCAAATGCCATCAAGACGAACCACAATTTCGCATCGACAGAAGCAATAGCAACATTCACGTCTGCTATTTCTAATATTTCCGACAACTATGATGCCCGCACGCTTGCCAATGAAGAGGCAAGCAATGCCGCCGTGACATTGGGTACCGCAATCAGCGGATGGCACGGTAATGCTAACGGTGCTGCTTCAAAGTATCTGAATAACGGTTTTGGCCTGAATGACTTTGATGCTGCGCTCTACGTGAACACCTGGTCCATAGAAGGCGAGAACGACGGTTCCAACTTCAAGGTGCCCTTCTATGAGTACTGGACCGGTGACGACAACAGCCTCCCCGAGAAGACCTGGGAAGGTGAAGTTACCGTCCCCACCGGACAGTATCAGATTTCTGCTCTGGTGCGTGTTCGCGCCAAGACCGGTGTTGCCCCTGCGGACGCCAAGGGCATTTCGATGCAGGTGACTGACGGAGACGTCGTTGACGTTACCGAAGGCACACAGGTTGGATCAAGCCAATTCCAGCTGAAGGAGTATGAAGCTATCGGCCTGGTAAAGGACGGCAAGCTCAAATTCAACATGATCATTGCTGCTGACAACAATATCAGCTGGCTCAGTTTCAAGAACGTGAAGTACACGAAGCTCCGCGACCTGACTCCCGAGGAGGCAGCAATCGCTCCTGAGGATCTGTCTTTGGAGGCAACCAAGACTGTATTCAGAGCTAAGACCGTAACCCTCACTCCGACTTCTTCTACGGAAGGCGCTTCCATCGCAGGTTACACTACTTGGGAATCTGACAATACTGATGTCGCAACCGTTGATGCCAACGGTGTTGTGACCGGCGTCGGCTACGGTACGGCAAACATCACCGTAACTTCTACGCTGAACACTTCTGCCACAGCCACTTGTGCTGTCACTGTTGACGCTCCCACTCTTGCTGAGCTGGAGAATCTCAAATTCACCGAGGGTCCCGTTGTGGAGGCTCACATCCGCACTTACGCTAAAGACAAGAAGGGCACTGACGTGGCTCAGATGCAGCCTGTTTCCGGTTGGGCTATGGGTGTTGCCAACGGTGACGCAAAGGCCGCCGGTGTGATGGCTTACGGCTCTTCTTACGGTATGGGATCTGATGACGAATCCTTCTACGCTCCTGCAACCAATCCTCAAGGCGAAGCTTCCGGTGATGCTCTGGGTATGGTTGGCGTATGGACAGGCTCCGTGCAGTATGTTCAGTATGTGAAACTGGCTCCCGGTGCTTACACCGTCACCGTTCCCGTTTACCGCAACGGCGGCGCAAGCGCATTGACCAAGAATCTTATCGGTGTTATCCTCGACGACAACACCGAGTATCTGGCTAAGACCACGACCTATGCTGCCAATCAGTGGACTACAGAGGTAATCAAATTTAACCTCGCAAGTGAGACTTATGCTAAGCTCTCTGTTGGTTTGAATGCTCCGAATACCGGTTCTGCTAACAGCCAGCGCCTCTGGATTGACGGCTTTACCATTGTATGCGAGCCCTTGGCCGATGCTGCTGATTACGCCGCTCTGAATGCCGCCATTGAGACTGCAGAGGGCTACACGCTCGGCTTCGAGGAAGGCGAGTATGCACCTTATAATAATATAGAGGCTCTCCAGGCTTTGGCTGACGCAAAAGCTATCGACCAGACTGTTGTCAACAGTAAGAGTTTTATTCAGAGTACTACTGCCGCTTTGACCGATACGTGGACAGCCAACGCAGAGGAGGTCAATGCAGTATATGACGGCAACTTTGCCATCCAGCCCGAGCACACCACAGGCCCGACAGCCCTTGTCGGTTGGAATAATCCCGAAGGAATTCGTCAGCTCATAAAGAATACCGAAACTTATCCCGGACTGAATACTGCTTCTGCTAAAGCCGCTGTGTTCGCATGGGGCGGTACCACCATGATGTATGGCGAAACTGATGGTTATACGATTCCCTTGAAGGGCCACACCATTTACGAACTTTCTTTCAAGACTTGCGGTTGGATTGATGGTGACATGGGCTCTGTGAACGTTGATGTTAAGAACGCATCCAATGAGGGCCTTCAAACGGTTAGCACCGTAGTTGCAACCAAGCGAATAACGGAAGAGAATCCCTGGGATGAATTCAAGATCTTGTTTGTTACTGGCGAGGCCGGTAATTACAAACTTGGCATGTGGACAAGTAAGCACACGACCTTTACTGATATCGTGCTGAAGAAGGCCGCTTCTCAGATTCTGACCATCACCGACGGTGAAGCACTGCCTAAGTTCGCTCCCGGCACTTATCCCAGTGCAACTTACACTCGCACGATTCCTGCCGAAAGCAAGTACGGCACCATCTGCTTGCCCTTCAACGTGAAGAGCGACGAGAATATCACATTCTACAACCTGGAGTCTGTTGAAGGCACAACTCTGAATCTGACGAGTGCCGACGAAGGCGTTGCAGCCGGTGTTCCCGCTGTCTTCAAGAAGCTGACGGCTGACGCAGAAGAAATCTCTGTTACTACTGCCAACGCTGAAGTTGTAGCCGCTCCTGTTGGTCAGGTTGGAGATACGAAGTTGGTAGGCACCTTCTCAGATATCAATGTCAGCGAGAATGTTGAAAAGTGCTACTACATAATGAGCAACGCATTCTGGCAGGGCAACGGCAACTTCAACGTGAAGGCATACCGCGCTTACATTCAGACTAATGTTAATGAAGCCCGTCTGATCATCAAGACCGACGGCGAGGATCCCACCGCCATCAATGCGATCGAGGCTGCAGAGGCAGAAGACGGCGCTCTGAAGGACGGCAAGTACCTCATCGACGGCAAGGTCATCATCGTGAAGAACGGCGTGAAGTACGGTGCAAACGGACAGAAGTTGAACTAAAATAACCAATCCTCTCCACTCCCCCAAACGGGGGAGTTGGAGTGGGCTAAAGATATTGAACTATGAAAAAGGTATATATTGAACCCAAGTGCAAGTTGCTTGCACTCAGCGAAGAGGAGAGCCTCATGTCGGGTTCTCAGATCTCCGGCGGTGAACAGGGTTCTGCTGGCGACAATGCAGAATCCCGTGAAGTCATCCGCACACAGAGTGCCTGGGACAACGAATGGTAATTATCAAATTGACAATTGACAATTGATAATTGATAATTAGAAATTAGTAAATCAAGGAAAGGCGGGGCGACAGCAATGTCGCCCCGCTTTTTTTGTTTACGGACAAATTAACGCTTGTCCGTTATGTCCGTTATGTCCGTTCAGGCCGCTTCCAGATGCTGCGTCGCGGGCGACTGCACCAGATACACGCCGCGCTTGACGCTCTTGTAGCCGCGCTGCTGCACCAGGCGCCGTATCGTGCGCAGACTCAACGGTTGGAAGATCGGAATTTCGTGCATTTCATCGAGACTTTTCTCCGTGCCCTCATACTGCTGCTCAAACGCCCGGAAGGCCTCGTCGCGCGCGTCATCGACCTCATGCTGCACGCGCACGATGCCCTGCATCTTGAAGTTGCCGCGCACAAGATCACGGTGAGAACGCACCTCGCGGTTGATGGCCAGCTGCAGCGCGTAGGCGCAGTCGATGCTCATCTTCACCCACCAACGCACGGCGGAGACAATCTCCGGCAGCACATCGTCCGTTTCGCCGTTGGCAATATACAGGAGATAAGCCAGGCCCATCGCCC
>Ga0310695_10008191_pt1 | contig 16301 bp, 14 predicted proteins | sample RumenRJG_04DNA_FD_203882 | JGI IMG/M metagenome (GOLD analysis project Ga0310695, IMG submission 203882) | Bovine rumen microbial communities from Lethbridge, Alberta, Canada - RJG_04 (v2) (version 2) | ecosystem: Host-associated > Mammals > Digestive system > Stomach > Rumen | place: Canada...
ATGTTATTTTCTCTCAGAAACCCTGCCAAGATATGGATATTCCGTTTCAGCTGCCGGATGGGGCTCTTTATTTCCTTCCCATACTCGCCGCCTTTTCGCCCATATTTGTGGAGCGTCCAAGTATCTTGCTCTACATCCGCTTCAAGCCGCCCGTTGTAGTTCTTGACTTCCACATCAAAAACCCCAGCAGGCCCGACAACGACCATATCTGCTTCCATGTTTTCCTGTACCTTGACGTTCGCAAAAACATGATACGTATCAGGAAGTGCAGTTTCGATTTCCTTTAACGCCTTTTTCTCACCATCTGCTCCGGCAAAATAGATTTTTGCCGTGCGCCAGAATAAATAGCTGCACAATTTTGTCAATAAGATGCCAGCAATCAGCATAAAAAGCGCGCCAGCCCCCATGAGATACAAAAAATAAGCGCCAATCCAAGAAAGAGCAACAAGGACACCAAAAAGAACGACGTTTCGGGCTCCTTTTGCATATAGCTCCGAACCGCTGCTATGTACAACCGCCATCCATCATCGGCAGACGAGATTCTGTCTGCCTTCCTCCCTTCGCAAAAACAAAAAAATTATGTAATCATTGTATCATATCTCGCTTATTTTGTGGGGTTCGCTCACAGAAAAAGCATTGCTATTTTTTGCTGAGAAGAAATTCTCGAGAAAGGAAGGAAACGGATATGGCTTCGGAAAACATACGATATCCATATACATACGAATACAAGGACGGATTGATGACTTCTGTCGGCAAAGAGGAGCTGTCTGATGCACAGGCACGGCACGACGACCTCCGCATCATCGACCGCTACATCGAATACGACAAGAAAGACCATAAGAAGGTCGCATACCTCACTTACATCCTCGACAAACGCGAGGACGAGGGAGAATGGGAACGCTATGTCAAAGTCGTGAAGCTCTGCAAGACGTACAACGTCCCGCGTGAGCTGCGTGAGAAGAAGGCCCTCATGGTGTCGCAGGATGAGATGCTGTCTTCAGTCTGGAAGAACGACATCAATTTCCTCTGCATCTACGTCAATATGCCGGAGGAGAGCACAGAGAAAGACGAATCGCCGAACGCCGTGCATGGCTTCTACTATCTCTATGGCGTGCAGTGCGTGATGAAGATAGAAGACCATTTCTATGGCACTGGCGCTGTCCCTATCTTCTACGATGAGAATACGCCAGAGGCAGAGAAGATTGCGCAGACGCTGAAGGTACTGAAAGACGAGGCCGACGCGAAATATGGCGGCCTCATCAGCCTTCTGCGCGGCAACTTCCGGCAGGCCCAGTTCCGTGCGCTTGAAATGCGGGAAGCTCTCGCCATTCAGGATACCATCGAGAACGCACCGATTCTTCAGGTCATCCGCGGCATCCCGAAGACGCACATCAGCGCGGCATCCGGCGTCACGACATCCCTTGAAGGCATCACGACCACGCCGGAAGGCATCGAGCAGAACGAGGAGTTCATCCGTGGCATGCTGCATGACAAGTATGCCAACGTCATCATGGCTGTGCCAATCCCCCACGCGGAAATCCTCCAATGGTCGGACAACACAGCCCGTGAGCTCTCGAAATACAAGAGCCAGTACAGCGGCATGATTTCCCACAATGCTGGCGTAAGTATCCCGATGGTCTTTGCGGGCAACCTGTCGGCAACGCTCGGCAACACGAACGGCACGACCGATACGACCGGCGACACGACCGGCGTGACGCAGGGCATCTCCGACAGCACCTCGCAGGGCGTCGGGACGAACGACGGCACAAGCCATTCGGTCGGTTATTCCGACGGGCAGAGCCGCGGCATTGCCGACAGTACTTCGCAGGCCAATACGAACTCGTCTTCTCAGGGGCTCTCGCAGGCGCAGACGCTCTCGAACAGCATCGGCACGAGCCAGACGGAATCCGACGGGACGACGCACGGCATCACCGATACGGAATCCGTCGGACGCTCGCATACGGTCGGCCAATCGGAGACATACGGTGAGAGCGAGACGCAGGGCGTCAGCCAGTCGCGCTCGCTTGGCCGTTCCGCTACAATTGGGCATACTTCCGGTGAGACGCTCGGTCAGACGAATGGCGTCACGATGGGCCATACCATCGGCAATACGCATGGCACGAGCCTGACTTCCGGCCATACCATCGGCAACACGTCCGGCCAGACTTGGGGTTCGACGCTCGGGCAGACCACGGGCCAGACTTGGGGGCAGACAACTGGCGATACGTACGGCAACACGTATGGGCACACCACTGGTGCCACCGCAGGGCACACGGTGGGCGAGACGACCGGTCATACCATCGGCAACACCTATGGGCAGACATCCGGCCAGACTTGGGGGCAGACGAACGGCCTCACGCAAGGTCATACCATCGGCAACACCTATGGGCAGACCATCGGCAACACGACTGGGCAGACTATCGGTGATACGACAGGGCAGACTATCGGCAATACCTCGGGCCACACCATCGGCACGACGCGCGGGCAGACCACAGGACAGACCTACGGGACGACCGCAGGAGATACCTATGGCCTGACGAATGGCGTCACCCGTGGCACGACAACGGGCCATACCATCGGCAACACCATCGGCAACTCAACGACTGATGGGCAGACTTTCGGGACAAGCAGCAGCTACGGCGGCTCGCACTCCAACAGCAACGGAACATCCAGCTCTGTCGGTCTCAGCCAGAACACGGGACTTTCCCAGAGCGCATCGCATACCATCGGAAGCACGGCCACGAATTCGAACAGCGCTTCGTTCGGCACAGGAAACAACTGGGCGAACGGCGTATCAGGGAATTATTCGCATAATGGCACGATGAGCGGCGGACAGACTGTCAATAAAGGCGGCGGAGGCAACTACGGCACGAATTATAATCAAGGGCTTTCCCTTGGCGCAGAAGCCCTCCTTAAAGGAACAGCAACCGGTGGCGGCGGTGGAAGCGCGGGAATCAACCTGAGCTGGGGACAAAGCGGCTCATCCTCCTATAGTGCTGCCAATGGCTACGGCGGTGGCTATACGGAATCCGCTGGAGGAAGCATCACCAGAAACAACGGAAACACTTCCTCTCTCGGTGTCACCGATTCCAACGGATTCACGAGAGGGCTGTCGCAGAGCGTCGGGCAGAGCCAGAGCTCCGGACAGTCCCAGTCCACCTCGGACGGCAACTCTTGGTCGAACGGCTCGTCTGCAAGCAACTCGCACTCCACAGGCCATACGGTGAGCAACAGCACGTCGGACAGCGTTTCGCACAGCCTGTCCCAGAGTCAGTCGCAGAGCCATTCCCAGTCGCTTTCGCACTCGCTTTCGAACAGCAATTCCTATAGCCTGTCGCACAGCGCTTCGGACAGCCTTTCGCAGAGCCTTTCGAACAGCAACTCCCACAGCGTCTCGAACTCCAACTCGCACAGCCAGTCACTGAGCCAGTCGCAGAGTGCATCGGACAGTCTCTCGAGAAGCCAGTCCCTCAGCCACTCGCTGAACCAGTCGCAGAGCCAGTCGCGGAGCTTGTCGGACAGTCTCTCCCACAGCGATTCGGCCAGCCTTTCCCGTTCGGTGTCGAACAGCGCATCAAACAGCCATTCGCGGTCGCTCTCGAACAGCATGTCGAATTCGCTGTCGAATTCGCTCTCGCACAGCCTGTCCGACAGTATGTCGCACTCGCTCAGCGACTCGCTCTCGCGCGGCACGACAAACAGCCTGTCCGATTCGCGGAGCCTGTCGAACTCGCTTTCGAACAGCCATTCCCTCTCCCGTTCCACGAGCCTGTCTCAGGGCCTCACGGAGGGATTCTCGGAAGGGTACACGCATTCCCTCGGGAAGACGCACTCTGTCGGCAGCACGGTGTCTGACGGCATCACAAAGTCGCTTTCGCACGGCGTATCGGATTCGACGTCGCATTCCCTCTCGAACGGCGTGACCCGTTCGCAGAGCCTCGGCAATTCGCTCGGGCGCACGGAATCCCTGAGCCAGGGCACGAGCACCGGCATCGGGCGCACGGCCAATCAAGGCCTCTCCCGCTCGCTCTCGGATTCGCAGGGCGTGACGAAAGGCGTGAGCACCAGCGATAGCCGGAGCAATGGCAAGACAACCAGCAACAGCAACTCGCTCAGCAACTCGCAGGGCCTCTCCGCCGCGAAATCCACGGCGCTCGGCACGGGCTCGTCCATGAACTTCTCGCTCGGCCCGACGTTCGGCGTCGGCCGCTCGTATCAGGTCTATGACGAGAGCAAAGGCAACCTCATCAAGCTGCTGGAAGTCTCCAATACCCGCTGGAACCTTGCGGTACGCATGGGCGCGTTCCATGTGGATGCCTATGTCGTGTCCTACACGGCGAAGGCCGCGCAGGGCATCGCGCTCACGTCCGTCACCTCTTGGGGCGGCGACAACGAAATCGCGACCATCCAGTGCGTCACGCCCAGCGAGCTCACGCAGGCTCATCTCCTGAAGCATGTGTCGGTGCTCGACCCGTGCTCGATGAAGGACAACACGCCGAACATCGCCGACAACTACGTATGGTCTACCATCATGCTGACCTCGGAGCTCGCGGCGCTCACCCACCTGCCCCGCGTCGAGACCGGCGGCATCTCCACCGTCGCGACGAACATCCCGCCGTTCTCGGTCTTCGCGAACAAGCGCGGCGAAATCTTCTTCGGCAAGCAGATTAACTACGAGGACGGCGAGCCGTCCTACAACTACTACTTCTCGAAAGAGGAGTTTATGCACACGCTCATCTGCGGCGCATCCGGTTCCGGCAAGACGACCTCGGCTGTCCGGATGGCCCGCGAGGTCATCCGCAACTATCCGGACATGAAGATTTTCGCGCTCGACTGGAAGAACTCATGGCGCGTGCTGAAGCGGTTCGCTCCTGACCCGCAGAAGGACTTCGAGTTCTACGGGCTCGATTATTCCTCGGTGCGGCCTATCCGCATGAACCTGTTCATCCCGCCGAAGCACGTCGGCCTCATCCAGTGGTGTGACAAGGTCATCGAATCGCTCTGCCTCGGCTACGGCTTCGGCAACAAGATGTACGGTGTCCTGAAGAACGCCGCCCGCCTCTCCATGCTGATTAATGGCGTCCTCGTGCTGAACGTGAACGGCGACCCAGTGGAAGTCCACCCGCAGAACGAGGAAGAGCAGGCACTCCTCAACGAGAAGGTCGCGAAGGTCACGATGAAGCAGGTCTACGAAATCGTGCAGTCCATGAAGGAAGGCACGCTCAAGGACGGCACGGAGCTCGCAATGAGCATCAACAACGTGCAGGACGAGAAGACACGCGACTACATCCGCTCGAAGTTCGTCAAGCCCGGCATGGGCATGATGGATGCTTTCGACTCCATCCTGACGAAGCTCGAGGGCTACTATGCAGGCGAGCTCAAGCCGCTCTACTGCGTGGATGACTACGAGAAGTGCCTCCACATCGAAGACATCATCGACGGCAAGCGCATCGTCGTCTTGGAGGGTGGCGACCTTGACGGCTCAACGAAGAAGGCCATCATCGGGCTCATCTCGTGGGGGCTGTTCCTCTACGCGCGGCTGAAGAAGAACCGCGACAAGGTGGTCGACAAGCGGTTCTACATCCTAGAGGAGGCGCACCGCATCATCGACAACCCGGAGTCGAAGTCAGGCGCACCGGTCTTGGATGTCGGCGAGAGCATCTTCGAAATCCTGCTGAACGAGGCACGTGAGTACGGCGTCTACTGCATGGTCATCGTGCAAACGCCTTCCGCGCTTCCTCCGGCGCTCGTCACGAACTGCGCTATCCTCATCATCCACCGATTGGGCAACGATAAAGACATCACGCTCATGACGCAGATGCTCTGCCGCAATGCCCGCCTCGACAACCGCGATGTGCCGATGTTCCTCGCGAAGATGCCGATAGGATGGGCGTGCATCCGCATCAACAACCGCCCGATGCATCAGGAATCTGAGCCAGTCATCGTGAAGGTCGCCCGCTGCCCGAACAACCCGCCGAGCAACGAGGAGCTGATTCTCTCGATGCCGGACGTCGATATCCCGAACTACATCATCCAGAAGATGAACGACGACAAATACCTCAAGCTGTGCAAGGACGACCTTGACGCCTTCATCAACGGCGAGGACAACTCCATCGACCGGAAGGCGCAGGACAACTATCATACCTACGAGGCCGACGTCGGCTGACTATAGGGGACGGCATAAGCCGTCCTTTTTTCTTGGTTTCGGGAATCCGGCTTTCTCTCTATCTTTTGGTTGTCTGTTTGTTTTTTTGTTTTGAAAGGAGAATTTCTATGACGAACAACAAGAAAGAAGAACTGCTCACGCCGGAAGAAGAGGGTTTGAAGCGGGATGTGGTGGCGAAATATGTCGCCGCTATCGAGGGCGCTCCGGAGAAGAAGAAATTCGGTCTCCAGAAGGCGCTCCGCCTTCAGGCATATTATGTCGTGAAGGCGATGTATCGCGTTATGCCGGTCGATTCTCTTGAATCGTTCCTGCTCGGAGCGACGAAGGAGACGACTCTCGCTGTCGTGCAGGATAAGGAGAACATCCTTCGCGCATCCGCGAAGGCCGCTACGGGTTCGGATGCGCTTTCTCCGAAGCAGTACGACCACTTGAGGAGGTTCATCGACGCGGTGAACTTCGTGACCGACTCGCGCAAAGACCTGCGCGTGCGGTACGAAGAGACCGCGCTCTACGAGGAACACGAGGTCGTATGCCCTATATGTGGGGGCAAGATGCACTTCGAGCGTACCGCGCACGACAGCTACATCTGCCCGAACGGCTGCACGAAAGTGTCGTGCCACCCGTTCACGGCGATGCCGGAAGGGATTCCGGCCACCGCGAATCTGCGGAAGATGCGGCAGCAACTGCATGGCGTCACCGACCATGTCTTTCGCGGCAACCGGAAGCAGCTTTACTGCTTCATGGCGCGGATGATTGGCCGCCCGTTCAACTCGTTCGACGGCCACATCGGCTCGATGAACGAGAACGAATGCGAGAAGATGCTCGCCCTGTTCCGCTTCCTCGGGAAGCGCGGCGAGCATCTGGAAAACGTGCGCGGGATTTCCCGTGTGGAGTACCTGCTTGAGGAATATTTCCTCTCGCATGCCGACCACACAGAAGTCCAAGCGTACTACTTCCTCGTGAAGTCTGGCTTCGCGTTTGACGCGCTGAAGTCAATGTTCGACCTCACAGGGCCGCAGTATCGCCTGCTCCTCGCCTCGATGGTCGCGAAAGGGCTCCCCCTCTCGACGAACATCAGCAAGATTCGCCTGTCAAGTGAACTCATGACGGCCATCGTTGAGCGCAAGGCGCTGGTCGACCGCTTAGTAAAGGCAGACGAGAAGAAGCAACGAGAATTCATCTTTTTCTGATTGAGCAGTTCCAAACAAAAAAGACCCAGAGGATTTCCTCTAGGTCTTTTTGTCAATCTACGCCAAGCGAGTATTTCGCCGCCTTGACGCCGCCCTTCTCGAAGGCATCCGCGACAACGAGAAGGTAATCTTCTGGGATGTGGCAGTCCACCGCAAGTGGCAGGAAAGGATTCTTCCCGCGCTGCTTGCGGTAGAACAGGGACTGGCTGGAATAGCCCGTGTCTGCATTGAACCACAGGAGCTGGTATGCGACAGTCTCATAACGGATGTGGTTCAGGAAAATCTGCTCCTTGTCCTTCGGAAGGAACTTCGTCAAATCGTGGCCATAATCTTTCCGGCCCTCTTCTTCCTCGCGGTCAAGGAACGCACGGAGCGTCATACGGCCGCCGTCCCACGGGTTGTCTACCATGGCTGGGATATCTGTTCGGAACTGCATATAGGGCAGTAACCTCCTTTTGAAAAAGAAAATGAATCTTTGTCTGTGTTACACCCGAAATGTAGCAAGAAAAATGACGATTCCGTGCAATTTTCGTAAAAAAAATAAGGCCCTGCTTAGCAGAGCCGCTATGCTTCTCATCTCTTCTCAAGGAATTTCTTGATTTCCTTAGCCGCCTTCATCTCTGCCGAATGGCCGGTCGGTTTGCCGGTCTTCAGAGCCGTCGCATCGTACTGGGAAACGTCGAGCTTGTCGATGACGACGCGCTTCGTCGTCTTGTCGTTCACGGCGACAATCGGGTACATCCCGTCGGCGCGCTTGTAGGTGTCCTCATCGACGACCGCCGTGAGCCGCTTCGCACCGAAGTTTACGCATTTCGCGAGCTGGCCTGCAACGTATACCGTGCGGTCGAAGGCAGATACGTCGTCGCGCTTCGGCAGATACCCGCTCCCCATGAAGAGCTTCCCATCGAGCTTCATGCAGCCCTGCTGGTCGACTTCGACCCGCCCGCGCGAGAGCTTCTTGATGTGGTCGATGACAATCTGGCGGCGCACCTCGCCGCTAGGATGCGATATCGCTTTCGAGCCGCCAATCGTCTCTGTGTCGCGCATGCGGCGCGAAATCGTCATCAATGAGCCCGGAGAGAAGAGCTCCGTGTTGTCGAGGAGCGTGAGCGCACCCTTGTCCGCCTCGTACTCCTCTTTGTAGATGAACTCCTTCGTCTTCGGGAACACCTTGTCGGAGAGCCCGATGGCATCAAGCTCACGGACGACGCCCTGCCCGTCAGCAACCTTCAGCTTGAGCTTCAGCGAGTCTTCGACCGCGCGGTTCGTCTGCGAGGTCATGAAATCGACTTCACGCTGGATGAAGTTGCGTTCCCAGTGCGCGTCCTCATGCGCGATGGCCGCCGCAATCGTCGAGTGCCCGTAGATTTCCCAGAAGATGCCGAACTTCCGCTCCTTGCTCATGCCGGAACAGTTTCCCGTCTGCGGGTCGTAGCCGTACGACATGAAAGCCGGAATCAGCGCGTCGGAGACGAAGATGTGGCCGCCCGGTATCGAGTAGGCGTTCACCATCGTCCGGTTCGTCATGTAGACGTGCGGGCTGCGGAGGCCGCGGTGGTTGTCGTCCTTGTAGGCTACGAGCCTGTCTTTGTTGTTCGTGATGAGGACGTTCTGGATATAGTCAAGCGCAGGGAGCTCGTGGATGTAGGCGACGGCGGCCTTGTTGATGCTGCCCCACCCAATCTGCTGCTCCTGGAGCGGCGTAATCGTAATCCGTGCTTCGGCGGGCGAGAAGCCAGCCAAGGCGATGGCGCAGAGAAGCAATGCGCCTCTTTTCCATCCCTTTATCATAACACATCAATCCTTTCCTTTCGATGGTTCTATTATACAGGAATTTGGAAGGATGTGGAGAAATCGGGGAACAAAAAAAGCAGGAATTCCCCTGTTCTAAATCACCCGCGCGTGCGCATGGTGCGCGCTTCCGGCTCTGGAAGTTCTACGCCGTACACGCAATCCCCCTTGCCCTTCTTCCCCGAAGAGCACAGGAACCGTCTATCGCCCCGCTGCTCAAGGAACAGCGGGTTGTCCCACGAATCCTTGAGCGCGCTGCCATCCTGCACGGCAGCCTCATGCCGACGCCCGTCCCACGCCTTGCTGCGCGGGATACCCTGCTGCAGGTCGGAGAGCTGCTGGATTTTCTCTGCACCCTTCTTCTCTTCCTCATACGAGGCGACCTTGCCGCGCAAATCCGCCAGCCTGTCCTTCGTATCGGCTACCTGCTTCGCCTGCTCGGCCTCCTCGTAGTGGATGACCGAACCTGTGAAATAGCAGACACCTGCAAGGAGCAGATAGTACCACTTCTTGACATGGCAGGCTCGGTAGACGAAGTTGTAGCAGATACCGATGGCATGATAGAACGGGGCAAGTATCCTATGACAAATCTTTAAAAGCATACGAATAAGGCAGAGACTTTGCTCTGCCGTTTCTCCTTTCTCGAAAAAAGACCAATGAGCGGGCTAGATGATGCCTTGCTTCTTGCGGGCCGAACGCCCGCCGACAATATCCGCCGCATTCGACAGCGTGATGAAGGCGTCCCCATCGATGCCGCGCACGATGTCCTTCATCTGGTCGACCTCGAAGCGCGTCATGGTCGTATACAGGATTTTCTTCTTCTCTCCCGTATAGCCGCCCTCGCCATGGAGCATCGTCACGCCGCGGTTCATGTCCTTCATGAGGGCGCCCGCAATCTTGTCGTATTCATCGGTGACAATCATGACGACGTAGCTCTCGTTGATGCCCTTCACGCCGACATCAATCATCTTGCTGATGATGTAGTACGCAAAGAGGGAGTACATGGCATGGTTCCACCCGAACAGGAACCCCGAGCCGCCGAGGATGAAGAAGTTGAGGAACATCTCGACCTCGCCGACGCTGAACACGGTGTTCCGGTCAGCGAGGATGGCGACAACATCGGAGCCGTCTAAGAAGCCGCCCGCCTTGATGACGAGACCGACCCCGAGGCCGTCGATGATGCCGCCGAAGATGGCCGACAGGAATGGGTCATCCGTGATGGGCTGGAACTGGGAGAAGATACCGGAGAAGACGGAGAGGAGCATCGTCGCAAGGCAGCCGGAGATGGCGAACCGCCAGCCGACCTTGAAGATGCCAAGGAAGATGAACGGCAGGTTGAGCACCATGAGCAGGACGCCGAACGGGATATGGAGGGCGGCGTCGCCCATGATGGAGAGGCCGACTACGCCGCCGTCGATGACGCGGTTCGGTACGAGGAAAAGCTCGAGGCCGATAGCCGCAAGCGCCGACCCTAAGACAATCAGGAAGAGCTTCCGCAGCAAGGCGTTCCGTTGCTGCTTCGTGAGCGCGTGTATCTTATGCATGGTGCACCTCAGCGGAAGGACTGGTCGAATGCGTCGATGACGGAATCCGAATAGCCTTCGTATTTCTCATTGATGTTGCTGACGACCGTGAATGTCTGCTCCGTCTTGCTCGCCGCGTAGTTCATGGCCGCCGAATTCATGGAGACCTGCGCATCGTACATGGCTTTCAGGCCTTCCTGCAAATCCTCGTACTCAGAAGGCACGGTCATGTCCTCAACCTCTTTCTTCTTCTTCTCGATTTCGGTGTTGCTCTTCTTCATCTGCGAGGTGAGCTCCGATGCGCTCATGAGGTCTGCCGTGTAGTTCTCGATATCGTCCACCGTCTGCTCATGCACGGTCTGGATGTAGTTCAGGTAGTCGTTGGCCTGCGAGATGTACTTCCGGCCGTCAATCTCCTCCCCTGTGACGACCTGCGGGACGCCATCGGAGTACGGCGTGTTGTAGTATCCGATGATGAGCGCCATCGCGTACAGGACGAGCCCGAGCATCAGGAACGCCTGCACGCGCACGTGCGGGACGGCGCCCTCTTTCGATACCTCTTCTTCGAATTCCTCGTCACGCTTGTCTGTCCGGTTCAGGAACTCGTCGGAGAACGGCGAAATGTATTCGTCCTTCTGTGCTTCCTTGTTCTCCTTCCGGTTCGGCGACAGCAGGGAGTACTGGCTCTCGCCGCCCAGCATGCCGTTCCGGAGCATCTGCTCCTGCTTAAGGGCGTCCTCTGCTCCGGCGCTCTCGAGGCCTTTTTTATCTTCCTTCTCGCCCTCTTTCTTGAGCTGGGCGAGGAGGCTATCATTCTCTGCCAAGAATACCTCTCCTTCCGTTTACTGTTATTGTTCGTCATCCGCCTTGATGGTAAGCCGATAGCGATGGTCTGGCAGCTCTACGAGCTTCTGCAGCTTGTTCTCGGTCTCCCATTCCCGCGCATCGGCCAGTTCCTCTTTTACCCAATACTCGTTGCCGCCGATGACGATGCTCGTGATGTCCCGGAAAGCGCGGATGCGTTCTGCGGGGGTCTTCCATTGCTGAGTATCCTCTGGGAACATGTCCTTGAAGTTCCAATAGAGCGGCGCATCGTTCACGAACTGAATCTCGACCTCGCAATCGCGGTAGCTCCGCTTGTGCCCATACTGATGGAACATCTCCCCAAAAATCGTTACTTTTGCCAGCTCGACCTGCTCCGGCTTTAGCCGGATGCATTCAAGGTTCTCAAAATCCAACTCTACCATCTCATGTTCTACAGCAAATGTCTTAACCAATTCATGATGCCCCCTCTTCTGTTTTTCCTCCAAAACATAGCAAGCCGCGTTCGTCCCGGCGGGCGGCGCGTGCTATTTTTGGAGAAAGGGAACCAGAAAGAAAGCGAGGAAGATATCTTGGACGAGAAACAGATTGGTTCTGCAGATGACGCAGAGCAGAAGATGCTCAATATTTCTGATGAGGTTCCACATGAGGAACCGCATGAGGAGCCACCAGAGAATTCGAGCGATAAAGAGGAGAAGAAGCCAGAAGAGCCGAAGAAGCACTTCAGCGTCACGACCATCCTCATCGCCATCCTGACGCTCATGGTGCTCATCATGGGCTACTTCATCTACACGACGAACATCCGGAAAGACGACGGCGTAGAAGACGCAAGCGTAGTCATGGCGGAGCGCAACACGCCGGAGACGAAGGCGAAGCAGCTTGACCCGACGAAGGTCTACCGTCTGCACAGCGCGACGGACTCCTACAACGGATTCTCCATGGCCGTCACCCGCGTGCAGTTCCGGCAGGACACGACACGGCTCTGGGTGAAGGTAGACAACGATTCCGGCAAGGAAATCTCGCTGATGTCGGCGAACGCGCGCCTGACGGACAACAACGGCCATGCCTACAAGGTAGACTCGTTCGGCGGCGACCAGCTCTCTTCCATCGCACCGGGCACGCATGAGGAAGTCCTTCTTGCGTTCACCCCGGTACGTGCCGATGCGAAGACGCTGACGTTCACGATGGACAGCGTGTTCGACATGAAGCATACCGCATGGAACTACTCCGTGCAGTTCGATGTTCCATGACCTGCAGCTCAGCTCCGGCTGAGCTTTTTCTGTACCTGAATTTCTCTATCTTTTGCCTAGCTCATTGGTTTGTTTCGAAGAAAGGAAGATGCTTATGTTTACCATGAACGAAATTCAGGACGAGTTTGACAAAATCTATAGTCAGATACTGAAGGATGGAAGCATCCCGATTCCGGAAGGAATCACATTGTCCAAGAAATTCCTTGGCGGAATGCATACGCTGGGACAATGTCAGCGCAAACATCGGCATAATGCCGACGGATGGTATTTCGAATACACGATTCATCTGAACCGTGCATTCCTGACCAGCGACACGATTTCCGAAAAGACGCTGCGCAGCGTCTTGGTGCACGAATTCGTGCACACGTTGCCAGATTGCTGGAATCACGGCCCAGAATTCCACAGATGGGGTTCCATCGTCGGTCCTATTTTCGATGTTGACGTCACTACACATGCTAAAGGGAACGAACTCGACGAATTCGTCGAAGCGCAGTTCTCGCGAGCAAAAGAGCTTGCGGTATGCCTTGACTGTGGAGCGATATTCAAGTATTACCGCCACACGAAAAGGATGCAAGGCGTGATTTCAGGGCAGGGGCCACGCTTTTTCTGTGCCTGCACACACAAAGGAGGCAACCCGAAACGCCATCGCAACTGCCTCATCCTCCGCATTGATGGTCGTGATGTCATCAGCGTGGACTGGTGCCATCATTCGTACAAAAAGAAGGCTCAAGCGTGGCTGGAACGCCATGTGCCGCCGAAGGCTCTGGCGGGTCAGGAACCGTTCCATTGGTCTTTAAGGGCCATCAAAGAAGAATACTGGTGGAAAGAAGAGGAAACGGCTGTTGCGGCCGAAACTCTTCCGAAACAGCCAGCACGCTCTTCGGAGAAGTCGAAAGAGAAGAAAAGCAAATTCGAGCAGCTGTCGTTGTTCTAAGAGCAAGAGCAGTCCTGAAACAAAAAAAAGAGCCACGAGAATTGTCTCGCGGTTCTTTTTTGCTGCCTATGCGGCAGGAAAAAGAAAATGCTCAACGGATGAACACAACTGATGCCGTTGTAAAATAATTGTTCTTCATTGTCGAAAACTTTAACAGTGTGGCGTCGGCTTGGTCAATCACAGGATACGTGTTGTGATTTGTCAGCCCGACAGCTTTCAGGATAATCGGGTGCTTGCCTGCGCGAGCAAGTGCTTTCACGTCATCGAGGCTTTCGGCATAGCCAGCCATACCGGCTTTGACGACGTAATCATAGTTGAGGTCTTTTGCGCCATAGAGCTTGTTGCCCTGCGTGTCTTCGATGACCGGAGACATCGCAGATGCAAGACCGAGCCCGCGGCAGTCGATGATGGCACCCGTGTAGCAGACATCGGTATCTACCGTGTCGGTATATGCCGTCTGCGCCTCTGCCCCGCAGAGACCGACAGATGCGCCCAAGATGGAGAGCGAGAGCAGTGCGGTGATGATGTTCTTCTTGAGTTTCATGATAATTTCCCCTTTACGTAGAAAAATATGGAGTCCCACCAAGATACTGGCAGGCGGTTTGGTTAATACATGTTGACTTCGATTACTGCACCGAAAACCAGAGACGCAGTCACTTCTTTCGGGTTGTCCTCGAGGATGATGCGCTCGACGGTATCCATGCTGATACCGTCAATCAGCTTCACGCTGCCCTTCTTGATTTCGCTCTGCAGCTTCTTTACGAGCGCTTTCCGGCCAGCCTTCGTGCTGGAAAAGACTTCCGTGTTGTAGAGCGGATTCATTGAAGCCGTCGTCTTCTCCAAGTCACAATTGTAGAACATATATGCTTTTTTCTTCGCCATGTGGCAAACCTCCTTCTTCACTGTACAAAAAAAGTGCCATCCTTGGCACTATGCAATCCATTGCTTCGTCTTCCTGACGAACTCCCACGCGTCCTTGCTCAGGGAGCCTGCATCCGTGCCAGCCAAAATCCTTTTCAGCTGTTTTTCCTGATTGATTTTTCGCATCGGCTAACGTTCTCTCATCCAAATCCCTCCGAATCTCCGGATAATCTCTAGCTATCTGTTGTATGGGCATCCTTGCCCCTGTTTCCTGCCCAGAATCCTTCCGGCAGCGAACTTCCTGTTCTTACGCGCCGGAATCCTTCCAGCGGCGAGCAATCCTTGCTCTGTTCTCTAGGAATCCTTCCAAGAGCGGGCTTCCTGCCCAGCGCATCGCTGAATCCTTCAGCTTCTGGCATCCATGCCATCGCGCATGCCAAATCCTTTTGGCAGCACCTCGGATATGTCCACCTCCTTGGTACATCTTCACTATACATCTTCTGATTTCCGCGCGGGCAAATCGGGGACGAAAACGAGAAAAATTGCGGAATTTTTTTGCGGATGCATCCTGACCCGCCCTCGAGCGTCAGGATAGGCGATGCAGAGGAGGAAGAAAAAAGACAGCCAGAAGGCTGTCAGGCATACTGCTTTTCGTTGGCTTCGGGAAAAGCCGATGGAAGATTGTCGAAGATATCCTGCATCCACCGCCGGTCCTCCTCTGGAAGGAGCCGCCACGCTTCAAGGAACTGCTCCTGCGCATCATCCTCTTCACCGGATGGCTTCGTGTTCCAGCCCCGGATATTCGCCACGATGCCAATCTGCTTCGCCGTCGGATGGAGGATGAAATAGAATCCCCTCTCGCGGATGGCGTAGATGCGTTTCTTCAGCCGGTCATCTTTTCGGTCGAGCAGATTCCGGCAGAGGTACAGGAAAAGGAAGCGGTCATCCACGTCCGTCTCCTTCCCGCCGAGATGGAGCCGCTTTGCCGCGTGCAGGAAATCGTTGTCCTGCTTGCAGAGGAGCGCGTAGACCGCGCGCGCATAATTGGTCTTGAATTCGTCAGACAGATTCTTTGCGAAAGAGAAGACGTCGCTCCGCAAAGGGAACACCACCCTTCCTATAATATTTCCTTCCTGCGTGTCATTTATGCTTAAATCCAGAAAATCGTTTACTGATTTCGTTCATATCTTGATTGTCAATTTGCACATAAGAAAAATCTTTGTACACAATATAATATCGTGTTGCATGACGCAAAAATGATGGCTCTGGATCTTTGTTCTGTATGCGTACTTCTTTGTTTCCATCATCAAGCTGTCGAACATCCATATAATAATGAACAGTCTCCTGTGTCTTAATGGAATCCATGTCAAGCATAGACTCCATTACAGACGCGCCCCAAGCATCTTTTGCGACTATTTTTTCTTGCTCTATTTGAGCCAAAGATTGCTCATGAGATCGAATTGGAATTGTTAATATAGCAAGAAACCCACAGACTATAGGAATAGCAAGGAGAAAACCAAAAATCCGAATACCTAACGGATGTTCATCCGCAAGGGACAGAAAACTTTGTTTAATTTCCTCTTTCACGCTATATTCTTTCATGACGTCCTCCTTTCATCTTGGTCATGAATGACCGAGGATTCCTGTGCCGAATCCTAAAATTTCCGCTGAACAACGTTCATAACGTCCGCAAGCGCCTGTCTCGGGCTGTCTCCTTCTACACATACATGGTGAACAATCGGTCCACCGATGCATCGGTGGACT
>Ga0310695_10008194_pt1 | contig 16300 bp, 15 predicted proteins | sample RumenRJG_04DNA_FD_203882 | JGI IMG/M metagenome (GOLD analysis project Ga0310695, IMG submission 203882) | Bovine rumen microbial communities from Lethbridge, Alberta, Canada - RJG_04 (v2) (version 2) | ecosystem: Host-associated > Mammals > Digestive system > Stomach > Rumen | place: Canada...
TGATCGTCGGGCGCGTAGTCGTAGCTGGCGATGGTCAGGCCCGCGTCGGCATACTTCTTGACGGACACGCCGATGTCGTTGGCGCAGGGCACATCATTGTTCTTAAACGGGGAGATCATGGCGCAGGTCTCGCTGACGAGCTTCTTGCCCTCGTCAGACAGGGCGAACCAGTTGAGGAACGCCACCGCCGCGTCGCGCTGTTCCTGGGTGGTGTTCTCACTGTTGTCCACGTAGAAGTACTTGCTGCCGAAGACGACGATCTTGCCGGTGAACTCGTCGTTCATGTTCTGGGGAATGGGCATGAGGCCGATGTTGCCGGTGTAGTCATAGTCGATGATGTCGTTCCACTCCCAGCAGCCGCCGAACTGGAAGGCGTCCACGCCCTCGGAGAGCGCCTGATGCACCTGATCGTCCTCGACGGAGATGGGGCCGGTGGCCTTGAACATGTTGTACTCCTTGAGCACGTCAAAGGTGTCCATCAGGGAATTGAACTTGGCGTCCACCATGTTGATGGTGTACGGATCCTTGGCGGCGTAGCGAGTGGCAAGGTGCGCCGCGACGGTGTCCTGAGAATAGTAGACCTCAATGTTGACGTTGTTTGCCTTGCCGTATTCCGCAGCGGCGGCCTCCAGATCGGGCTGGATTTCGTTCTTGGAGTTGAAGATGGTGATGGATACCGCTCCGTCGGCGCTGCCGGAACTGGCAGAGCTGTCGGAGGAACTGTTGCTGCCGCCGCAGGCCGTCAGGCTCAGGAGCGACGCGAGGGTGAGGACGAGCGCGATGAGCTTTTTCATGATGTTCTCCTTCTTTTTGTTTTTGGTTTGTGCTTCTCCTATCGTTACCAGCGCCAGAGGTTGGAGGGCTTATGGCGCAGCGGCTCGCGGGTGACGAACACCAGCGCCGAGCCGTGTGGGGCAAGCGTCGCGGCGAACACGTCGTCCTGGGTCGACGCGACGCCGTCCTCCTCCCAGTCGTACTGATACTGATACAGGTTTTCTTCCCCGAACACCTCGCTCAGGCGGCAGAATACCGTCAGCGGCGCGTCGGTGGGATTCATGGCAAAGAGCAGATCGCCCTGCGCCAGCTGGTGGGTCAGCAGGATCTCGCTCCGCCGCTCACCGAAGCGCGGCAGCGTCGGCGTCACCGCGCCGTGAGGCCGCACCAGCTTCAGCAGCTGCTTGCGGTCTTTTGACAGCCGTGCGACGGGGTCGGAGGTGCTGATCACGCCGCCGGAGAGAGCTTGCAGCAGCGCAAGGCTCCGCGCCTCGGTATCGGTCAGCATGGTGTCGAAGTCCCGCAGCAGCATGGCGTCAGGGTCGTTCTGCCAGAACACGTGGTTGAAGTAATTGTCGCAGGGCAGCTCCCGCAGCATGTTGACCGGCCCGTAGGGCACCGCCCACTGCGCGCCGCAGTCCCCCGCGAGGCGCATCCCGTCGGCATAGCCGATGAACGGCATGAACGGCGCGATGCAGCCCAGCAGGTAGCTGTCCTCCCCAATGGCGCCGCGGATGACGGAGAGCGTCTTTCGCATGATCTCCACCGAGGTCAGGCTCGGATCGTACCGCCGCACCGTGGAGCTGTCGTGCATGCTCCAAAGCATGAAGTCCGTCTTGAACAGCGAGAAGCCCCAGCGTTTCAGGGTCTTAAACACGGTTTCTATGTAGCGCAGCGCGTCGGGATGGCTGGTGTCCAGCACATAGTAGTCGCAGTCGGGATTGCCCCAGATCTTCGGCTCGGTGTAGCTGCGCAGCTGCACGTGCGGCTTGCCGTCCGGATCGCGCAGCACCCAGTCGGGATGCTCGCGATAGAGCGACGACCGATCACCCACGATGAACGGCGCGACCCAGATACCCGGCTGATACCCAGCGGCAAGAATCGTTTCGGCGGCTTTTTGCAGTCCGCCCGGCCAGCGGTGGTTCGGCGTCAGCCAGTCGCCGAGATGCGGCATATAGCCCGCGTCCAGCTCGATGTATTGGAACGGTACATTCTCCGTGCGGATGCCCGCAAGCGTATCCTCCAGCGTCGCCTGATCCATTGTCTCATAGGCGTGGTACCAGCTCGACCAGAAAAACGCCGGCGGCTGCGTGTGCCGCGCGCCCATGGCGGCGGCGATGCGCTCCGCGCAGTGCCGCAGGCCCGCCGTGAGTCCCTCCGCTTCCTCGAGGTACAGCGTCGGCAGCGTCACCTGTTCGCCCGCCGTGCCTTCCAGATTGAACCCGGCGTCGAAGGTCACGCGCTCGCCGAACGCCGTCGGTGCTTTTTTCACTTGAAATACTGCGCTGTAACGCCGATGATCCTCGGCATAGGCCAGCAGTACGCGCTCGCCCGCATAAAGCGCGGTCAGACCGTGGGAGGTCGGCGCGTTGTCCGTCAGCGCGTAGCAGCCGGAGGGGCCCTCCATGCCGAAGCCCTGCGCGTAGACGTTCTCCGCGCCCTCCGGCGCGGCGCTCCCTACCGGCGCAAGATCGTGAACGCCCGCAAGCCCGTCGGCGGAGCAGCCGACTGCAAGGCGTCCCTCGTCCGTCTGGAAGGACAGCCGCACACTTCCGCTGGAAAGGTGATAGACGATCGCATCGTCCGCTGCCTCGACGCGAAGCGGACGCAGCGCGCGACCAATCATCGCGGGGTAGCACCCGCGCAGGCGGATGGAATCGCCCAGAATATCAAAGCTGCCGTCCCGGTGGAGCGTGTACTTCATCGCGCGTCTCACTTTGTTTGTTTCTAACCACAGCATGCGCCTGCGGCGCAAAAAAGTCCATGGCATTCTCTAACAAAGATGTGGCATTTTCTAACATTTCGTGCTATCCTTTCCGTATGATTGAGTTTTATGAGACAACCTACGATCTGGCGAGCAAGAAAAACGCCGACATGGAAGCGATCCTCTTCGGGCAGGAGGATTGCGCGCCCTCCCATGCCTACGGCCCCACGCTGCGGCCCTACCACCTGTTCCATTTCGTGACCCGGGGCAGCGGTATGCTGCGCATCGACGGCAGGACTTTTTCCCTCGCATCCGGCGACGTCTTTCTGATCCCCTCGGAGCAGATGTCCTATTATGAGGCGTCCGCCGCCGATCCGTGGTCGTACTCCTGGGTGGGACTGACCGGACTGCGCGCCACGCAGTACATCCGCCAGATCATAGCGGTCGCGCCGGAGCAATACGTGCTCCGCGGTCTGGACACAAAAAAATACGCCGCCTCGATCCACAAGGCGGCGACGCTGCAAGGGACAAGCGCAGCGAATTATTTTTGCACGAAAATCGTGCTCTATGAGCTGTTTTCCCGTTTCGCGTCAGATCTTCCGGCGCTCAGCGTTTCGGGCTATGCGCCCTCCCTCGCCGCGCGGGTCAAATTCTATCTGGACGCAAAGTACACGGAGAAGCTGCGGATCGACGCGCTGGCGGAGCGGTTCGGTGTCCACCCCAACCACCTCTCCCGCGCGTTTCAGGAGGCGTATCACGTCTCGCCCAAGCGGTACTTGCAGACGCTGAAGCTGGAAAAAGCGGCGCAGATGCTCTCCGCCACCGATTCGCCCGTGGCGCTGATCGCGGAGTCCCTCGGCTTTGAGGATCAGCATGTGTTTTCCAAAGCCTTCAAAAAGCACCGGGGGATCTCACCCATGGACTACCGCAAGCACATCCGGCAAAAAGAATGACGGAGCCGGGCGAGTAAAAAGCGACGTGTCGAAACACGTCGCTTTTTCGTGGTCTTGCGGAACGCACATAGATCCACTCCTCATTCCGCCGTCAAACCACCGTCGCTCATGCGATAAACGCGATCCGCGTATTCCGCCGCCGCGCTCTCGTGCGTGACGAGCAGCACCGCCGCGCCCGCGTCGGCGCATTGGCGCAGCAGGCGCAGCACGGCATGAGTGTTCTCGTCGTCGAGATTACTGGTCGGCTCGTCCGCCAGCAGCACAGGCGGCTTGCGGAGCAGCGCCCGCGCAATGGCAAGGCGGCGCAGCTCGCCGCCGGATAACTCGTTGGGATATGCGTCCCGCAGCGCGGCAAGACCCACGCGCTCCAGCAACTCCAGCGCGGCGTCATCTGAAACCGCGTCACCGTACACCGTACAGGGCAGCTTGACGTTCTCCATCACCGTCAGGCTCCGCAGCGCCGTCTGTCCCTGCGGGATGACGCCGACGCTCTTGTTGCGCAGCATCGAGCGCTCCGCATCGTCCAGCGCGTAGAGGTCGGTGCTGCCCAGCAGCACACGCCCCGTTGTCGGCGCGAGCAGACCCGCGAGCATGTGCAGCAGCGTGCTCTTGCCGCTGCCGGAGCGTCCGGTGATCTCGGTGAGCCGCCCCGCCGGGAGGGCAAGATTCGTCTCCTTCACGGCGAGGAACACGTTGCTGAGCTTTGATTTTCTGAAATACTGGCGGCTGACGCCCTCGGCTTTTAGCTCCATCACGCATCCTCCCGCAAGATAAGCCCCGTTTCGCTCTTTGTGAGCCGCCGCGCGGACAGTCCGGCGGTCAGCACACCCGAGAGCAGCGACAACAGCACCGAACCGGCGAGCAGCGCGGCGATCACGCCCGCGCTCGGCAGCAGGTACGGCAGGTCAAGACTCTGCTGGATGAGGCCGCTGAACGGGAACACGACCAGCGCCGCCAATGTGACGCCGCAAACCGCGCCGGCGCCGCTGACGAGGACGGATTCCGTGCGCAGCAGCCGCTTGAGCATCGCTTCCGACGCGCCGATCACGCGCAGCACCGCAAACTCCTTCGTCCGCTCGTTGGCGATCATCGCAAACGCGACCATCAGGATCGCCAGCGCAAGCACCCAGATCGCGACCACCAGCGCGGTGATGACGCGGGACACATTCGTGAGTCCTCCCGCGATGCTCGACACCATGGACTTCGCCTGCGTCGCCTCCACCTTGCGGACGTGGACGTTGATGTCATTTGTCACGTCCTCGATGCCATAGCCGTCCGCGACCTTGATCATCACCGACGAGATGGCGCGCTCCGGGTCGCCGTCGTAGTAGCGGAAGCCTTGCTTTGTGGAGGACTCCAGCATCTCGCGGATCGTATTTATGTTGGCATAGACCGCCGTATCCAGTCCCGTACCGGTCTCATCCAGCCGCGCGACCACATTGTAGCTGTTGTTGTAGAACACCAGCTTGTGATTGGCGGGAATCTCGATGCTGCTGCCCACGATCAGATCGCCGTCGTTCACCTTGCCGCCGTAACTCTCGCGGATCCACGGTTGAATGGAGAAGTCCGTCTCCGGGTCAAAGCCGATGATCTGCACCGCCACCGAGCAGCAGCCCGCGCTCGCCGAGGCGAGGAAGAACTGCGGCGACGCGGCCTCCACGCCCTCCCGCGCGGCGATCTTTTCATAATAGCTCTCGTCCATATAAAATGAGCCGGGGATGCCTTGCAGAAGAATGGCGTCCACCGTGCCGTGGCTGCGCGCCTGATTCGGCACGACGATGATGTCCGCGCCGAGCCGCGCCTCGTAGCTTTTAAGGCCGTTTTGCAGACTCATCACCACCAGCGATCCGCCGAAGATGGAAAACGACAAAAACGCCGACAGGATCACCAGCGCCGCCGTCCGCGCGCTCTTGCGCTTCAGATTTTTAAGAGAGAGTTCTTTCTCGAAGTTCATCGTTCAGCCTTTCCTGCGCCGGAATGTGACGTCGATCGCCGCGGCGGCGATGATCAGAATGGACAGCACCGTCACCGCGGGCGACATGACCGCGCGGCAGCGCATGGACGGCATCATGCAAAGAGGAATGAGCCGCCCCGGGATCAGCGCCGCGAGCAGCGCGGTCGTAATCATGGCGGCGGACAGCCACGATCCCGCCTTTCCGTCCTTCGCGCAAAAACGCATCAACGCCAGTGCCGTCAGCACCGCCGCCGCGCCCGCGACGGCGTTCCCCGCCCAGTGGCAGGTCATCCAGCTGCCGTCCTCCTTCGCTCCGCAGGGTGCAAAGACTGTCAGTACGCCAAGGAGCAGCACCGCGCTCATGGCAAGCAATATCACATCGAATCCGTTGATTTTCTGTTTCATGGTTTTCTCCTAAAAAAACGTTTCCAGACCGCCACGGCGTTGGAGTTCACCAACAGCTCGTCCACGTCCAGCCCCGCCGGGCAGACGTTTCGACACGAGAGCGACTTGCCGCAGCCTTCAAAGACGCGCTCACGGTAGAGCCGCGACGCCTCCTCACGCTGCTGCTCCGGCAGCTCCGCCAACAGTCGCGCCATCGGTACGCCGCCCGCCATGCCGGTAAATACGCCATCCGGCTTGTAATTGGGGCAAACCTCCAGACAGCAGCCGCATTGCAGGCAGCGCGACGCCTCGTAGGCGATTTCGTTGTTCCTGTCGCCGGTCTGCGCTTCTCCCTCGAACCACAGCCGCAGCGCTTGCAGGTTTTCCCGCATGACGCCGCGGTTCACGATCAGGTCGGCGACCACCGGGAACTTTCGCAGCGGCTCCAGCCGCAGATCTTTATAATCCCGCAGAAAGGCGTCGCAAGCCAGCTTCGGTACGCCGTTGATGACCATGGCACAGGCGGCGCACTTCTTTTGCAGACAGCTGCACTCCCAGCGGATTGGGTCATCCAGCGACTCGTTCAGCCGCGTCAGCGCGGTCGCCACGGTGTCCTGTTCGCTCTCCGACCGGTCGTTGTACTGTTTCCACTCCGGTTGCGCGTTCGCGCCGCTTCGGCGCAAAACGGTGATCGTCACGGCTCCGCCCTCCTCTCGGGAATCGCTTGAAAGCCGACGGCGATTTCTCCGTCCGCAATTGTCGCGACGGTGGTCTTGTGGAACGCCTCGTCCCGCTCTGGGAAATCGGCGCGGCAGTGCGCGCCGCGGCTCTCTTTTCGCGCCAGCGCGCTGAGCAGCATCGCCCTGCCCAGCGTCAGGCAGCCGCGCTCCGCGGCCGTCCGCGGCTCGAGCGCGTCCACGGCGCTGAGCGAGCGCTTCAGATCCGCTTCGCTGCGTACCATGCCAAGGTCGGACAGCAGGGCGTCGCGCAGCGAAAGAGAAAATCGCGGCGAAACGGTCAAGTTTTCCCGTTCTTCGTCTGAGAGCCGTCCCAGCTTTTCCACGCTTCCCGCTACATCCGCGCGGATGTTCCGCGCGGCGATCTTGCCGCCGTAGATGGCGGCGAGCATGGAGTTTCCCCCGAGACGGTTCGCGCCGTGATACTGGCAGGCGCACTCCCCCGCCGCATAGAGTTCGGAGACCGTCGTGCGGTGCCGCTCATCCACATACAGCCCGCCCATGAAGAAATGGATGCCCGGGCTGACGGGGATCGGCGTCTTTTTCGGATCGAGCGCGAGATAGTGAATCAGTTCCGCGCGCAGATCGGGCAGTCTCCCGCGCCAGATTGCCGCGTCCAGCCCCGTCATGTCCAGATAGACCTGCTTTTCGCAGCCCGAGACGTCACACACGCGCACCATCGCGCGGGATACCACGTCACGCGGCATCAGGTTCCCCAGCTCCGGGTACAGCTCCTCCATGAAATACCACGGCTTGCCGTTTCGCATGACGCAGAGCCGTCCGCCCTCGCCCCGCGACGCTTCGCTGACCAGCATCCGCTTGCCGCTGATCTGCACCGTGGTCGGGTGATACTGGATCATTTCCAGATTCGCCAGCGCCGCGCCCCTGGCAAACGCCAGCGCCGCCGCGCCGCCGGTGTTGTGGACCGTTCCGGTGGTCATGCCGGGAAACAGGCCGTTCAATCCGCCGCAGGCGAGCACCACCGGCGCGCCGCAGCGCAGCACCGTATCGGCGTAGGTGTCCCAGAGCCTTGCGCCGCAGCAGACGCCGTTTTCGACGGTAAGGTCGATCAGCTCATGGTGCGGCAGACGGTGGATCAGCCCCGCCGCCTCATACTTCCGCGCCTCGTCGATGAGCGCGGTCATCAGCGCCTTGCCCGTGCTGCTCTTGGCATAGGCGGTGCGCTTTTTCTTTTGTCCGCCGAAGCTGCGCTGTACCATGCGTCCGTCCTCGCGGGCAAACGGCACGCCCAATGCCGCCAGCCACCGCGCGATCTCCGGCGCGTGGGACGTCAGCCCCGCCACCGCGTTTGGGTCGGCAAGGTCGCAGCCGCCGCGCATGGTATCGGCAAAGTGCTCCTGCCAGCTGTCGCCCTCGCCCATCGTATCGAGCGCGGCATTGATGCCGCCCTCGGCGAGCACGGACTGCGCCCGCTCCGACGGCTGCTGCGAGACAAGATTCGATGGGATTCCCCGCTCCGCGAGCGAGATCGCCGCGGAGAGTCCGGCAAGGCCGGCTCCGATGATGGTCACCATACATTCCACCTGAGATAATAGACGACAAACGCCGCCGCCATGAACAGCAGCAGCACCGAGAGGACGAACAGAATGTCGCCCACATACTGTTTGAGTCCCCTGACGCCGAAGGAGATCAGCATCGGACGGACGTTCATCAGAACGTGCAGCGCCAGTGTGACGATCAGCAGAAGCTGCGTCGCCAGCCTGAAGTCCGTGAACCACCGCAGCCGATACGCCCCGCCGTTGGAGTAGCCGAAGGCGGTCATGTGGAACGCCAGCAGCACCATGACGGCAAAGCCGCTGATCCGCCGTGCCCAAAAGAGCTTGTTCTGCCGAAAATACCCCACGCCGGTCTGCCTCCAGACGCAGAGGGAGTCCGCCGTCAGCTTGACGCCGATGACCGTATGCGCAGCGACCAGCGCCAACGCTGTCCATGCCACGGCTTTGAGCGTCGTCGGAGCAAGGCCGAAAAGCTGAAACGCCCCAAAGACGCCGTGCAGCAGAAACAGCACCAGAATTGCCGCGGTCAGGATTGCGTTCCACTTTCTCATGTCGCATCCCCCCGCACCGTGATCACCGCCGTTTCCGCGCGCTCATACGCCGTGGAGAGCGTCAGCGCCTCCGCCATCTCCTCCGAGACGATCGCCACATCGTATACGCCCGCGTCCGCGCGGGAAGCCAGCAGCGTCGGATTGATCGTCCGAACGGTCATCTGGTTCTCCGCCAGCCGCGAGCGAAAGCGCTCCGCCAGTTGTACCCCCGTCGCGTCGCCCTGCGCGGCAAGACACGCCACGTCATCCATGATGACGTCCGTCTCGCCGCCGGAGAAAAAGGTCGCCCAATCCTCCGCGGTGCCGCTGTGCCTCGTCCGGTTGAGCAGGATCACAAAATTGCCGGAGGGCTGCTCCGGCAAATCCATGGACGCGCGGGACACCGCGTCGACGACGCCGGACAGCGCGGGGAAATCCACATACGCGAGGGCGGGAATGCCCAGCGTGACAAACAGCGCCAGCGTCACCGCGCCGATGTGCGTCCATCGCTTCATGCTCCCGCCCCCCTTCGCAAAAAATATCTTACTGCTTCGCCTGGTTCAGCGCGTCCCTGGCAATGCGGCCGTGCTCCAGCGTGACGGTGCGCTGCGCCACCTCGCCCACCTCCGGGTCATGGGTCACGACGACGAGCGTTGTGCCGTCCCGGTGGAGCTGCTTGAAAATGTCCAGCACGATGTTCTCGTTCGCCTCGTCGAGGTTGCCCGTCGGCTCGTCCGCAAGGACGATCTCGGGGTAGTTGATGAGGGCGCGGGCGATGCACACGCGCTGCTGCTCACCGCCGGAAAGCTGGCTGGGCAGATGCTTCGCGCGGTCGGCGAAGCCGACGCGCTCCAGCGCCTCAAGCGCTTCCTTTTCATCGGGCATGGAGTGGTAATACTGCGCCACCATGACGTTCTCCACCGCCGTTAAGTAGTTGACCAGGTGGAACTGCTGGAAGATGAGACCGATCTTGTCGCGGCGGATGGCGGTCAGGCTCTTGGCGCTCTCCTTGGAGATGTCTTTGCCGTCCAGCAGCACCGAGCCGGAGGTCGGCTTGTCCATGCAGCCGATGATATTCATCATCGTGGATTTGCCCGAGCCGGACGGCCCCATGATGGCGACCCACTTGCCCGTATCGACGTTCAGGCTGACGTTGTCCAGTGCCTTGAGGTCGCCGTATATTTTTGAGATATTGTGTAATTCCAGTAAACTAATAAAAACCTCCCAAAAAGCCAAGCGTTCCGGTCGGGCGCGCAAGGCCGTTGCTTGAGACTGGCTTCAGTCTCGGGTGTAAAGTTCTTTTGCTTCCTTTTCTTTCAAGAAAAGGAAGTTATTCTCCTTTTAAGACAAGCGCGGGGTCGACTTCCGTAGCGCTGCGCACCGGCAGCAGACACGCGAGGCCCGTCACCAGCACGGACACGAGGATCGTGACCGGCAGCAGTGCGGGCTGATAGGTGATCGAGCTGGAAAACACGTGGACGCTGACGAACTGCGCGAACGCGAAGCCCAGGATCGAGCCGAGGATCCCCCCGACGCCGCCGAGCAGCAGCCCTTCGCCCATGAACTCCCCGATGATACTCCCGTCCGACGCGCCCAGCGATTTGCGCAGCCCGATCTCCTTGCGGCGTTCCGTCACCACGGCGGTCATGGTCGTGGCGACGCAGATCATCGTCAGCACCAGCACTACCGCCGTCACGAGGAACACCAGAGATTGCAGCTTCGTGAGCACCGTGCTCTCCGACTCCGTCACGCGCTTGACAAGGCGCGGGACAATATCGGGGACGTTCGCTTCGATGTCCTGTTCGTACGCCTTCAGCTCATCCGCGGAGGCGGAAACGCTCAGCTCCGCCACGTCCAGCCGCTCCGTCGCGCCCGCGAGTTCTTCCAGATCGGCAAGCGCCATGTAGAGGTATTCCTCCTCCGAGCCGGTTTCAAGGATACCCGCGACGGTCATGTCGACGCCGAGGTTGAGCTCATCCTCCTCGCCGCTCGACCACGTCACGTTGAACACGTCGCCGGTTCGCAGGCCGAGGAACTCCGCTGTCTCCTGTCCGACCAACACCTCATGCGGCGCCGACGGCCAATCGCCGTCGATGTGCCAGTAGGGACTGGTGGTTTTCGCGCCGCCGAAGTCCGTGCCCGCCGCCAAAATCGGCTGCTCATGGATGCGCACCGTCTCATAGCGGTAGGGTGCGACGCCCACCAGCTTATCCGCGTCGATGCGGGCAGCGCCCTGCCGCACCGTATCCAGATCAAACCGCGCCTCATTGGACGCCGCGAGGAAGATCATGTTCGCGCCGTAAGAGCGGAACTGTGCGCCCATCTGGCGCGGCACGTCGTAATAGATCGTGACCAGGCCGGAGAGAATCGTCGCGCCGACGGCGATGGCGAGCAGCGCCACCAGCATACGGGAGCGCCGACGCACCAGCGACGCGGTGATCATCCGAAGAAACATTTTTCGCTTTGTCATGTTCGCACCTTCTTATCTGCCGTGCAGAACTTCCGCCGGGCGGAGCTTGAGCAGCATACGGATGGCCGGAACGCTGCCCGCGAGGGTCACCGCCAGCACCAGCACCGCCACCACCGGCAGCACCAGCGGCTTCATTGCGATTGCCGAGCCGAACACCGTGCGGCCGATGATCTGCGCGAAGCCCAGCCCCGCAAGGTACCCGATCCCCGCGCCGACAATGCCGGTCAGAATGATCTCCGTCAGCACCAGCGCGGAGATCGCGCCGTCCTTCGCGCCGATCGCCTTCAAAAGTCCCAGCTCGTTGCTGCGCTCCATCACGCTGGCGGTCACAAGGTTCGTAATGCCCAGCGCCGAGCCGATCAGGCTCAGGATCGTGATGAGCACCATCAGCAGCTCTGTCTTTTCCAGGATCGCGCCCTCCGAGTCGGCGACCTGCCGTACCGGCGACGCCACGGAGTCGGTGATGACCTCTTGCAGCTGATAGCAAATGGAGCTGACGTAGGCGGTGCAGTACCACAGCTCATAGTCCGCGATGGACAAGCTGCCCGGATCCTTTGCCGCGCGTTCCGCCAGCTCGTTGTCCGGCGTCGTCAGGGCGCTGACCTCGATGCAGGTCAGATAGCCGTCGGTATCGGAGAGCGCCTGCACCACGTTCAGCGGCGCGTACAGCTCCTCGTCGGCGTCATCGCCGGAGTCGAAGATCCCGACGACGCGCAGCTCGGCGCTGCCGTGATCACCCGTCACATGGAGCGTGTCGCCCACACGGACGCCCTCGCGCTGCGCGGCCACCGCGCCGACCATGACGGCATTGGTGTCCGTCTCGGCCTGCTCGTCGAGCCAAACGCCCTCGTTCAGTCCCCACCAGGTACGCAGGTTTTTGACGCCGGTGTCCAGCTCTTCGCCGGTGGGCAGCGCCAGATGGTGGTTGAACCAGGTTCCCACCAGCTTCGCGTCATTGCCGGAGGGCAGCGACACGTCGGTGTCGATGAACGGCGAAAAGTCCACAATGTTGAACGCCCAGAAGATCGTCTTGATCTTCCCCAGCTCGTCCTCACGGAGATACGCGGTCTCGCCGCTCTCCCCGCCCTCGACCTCATAGAGATTGTTCAGTACGCTGGACGCCTTGGGCACTACCGTGATGTTCGCGCCGTAGGTCTTGAGCTCCTGATTGACCTTGTCGCCCACGTCCATCATCACGCCCAGCATCGCCGTCGCCAGCGACGCGCCCAGGGCGACGGTCAGCGCGATCATCAGCATTTTCTTCCACTGGCGCGTGAAAGCGCCGCGGATCATTCGGAAAAACATCTCTCTATCCTCTTACTTCTTGAATTCCGTCTGGTGCTCGATGAGTGTGCCCGTCGGCACAACGATGAAGCCGCCCTCCACGCTGTAGTCGATGACGATGGGGGTTGCAGCCGCCCTTGAAGCCGATGGTGTTGATGTTCATCACCACGTCGCAAAGCTTGCACACGATCTGCCCGTCGCGCTCATAGTAGCCGGTCTCGCCGCAGATGTCGCAGGCGTCGAGACCCACGCCGTAGGATACGGCGTTCGGCTTTTTGATGACGATGAAGCGCACGTTGTAGCCGTCCGGCGTCGTGTAGCCGAAGCGGTGCAGGTGTCCGTCCTCCACCCGCTCCAGCGGAACGCAGACGTTATCGCCGACGATCTCGCAATCCTCCACCGGCGAAAGCTCCACCGGACGGTTCGCGATGGCGTCCACCCAGGTGAGGTTCGACACCGCGAGCAGCGCGCAGACGATCACCGCCGCCGACCATCGGCGCGCGCTGCGCCAGTTGGCGCGGATTCGGCGGTACTGCGCGGGATTCTCATAGGGTTCATTGACGTGGAAACTCGCGATCCAGAGGCTCACAGGGATCACGATGGCGGCAAGCAGCGTCACATAGACAAACAGGTCGCTGAAGTTCGAGGCGTGGCGCACGATCTCAAACCAGAGGTGTCCCTTGAGCTTCCGGCGCGCGTAGAGCACCTGGATGATCTTCGTCGCCTGCTGGACGGCATTGACGCCCAGCACGACGCCAAGCACCGCTCCCGCCGCGCTCAGGTCGACGCGCTGCGCGGCGCTCATGGTCGCGGCAAAGAGCACGACCATCAGGATCACGCCGAACGACCAGCCGATGAATCGGTAGAGGTAGTCGGTGGAGAGCAGCGAAATGCCGTTGCTGGTGAAGGTAAACGGGTACGCCAGCACGTCCGGGAACGAATAAAACACCAGCGTGAACGCCAGCACCGCGGCGGCAGCCGTCCCGACGAGCGCTCCCTTTTTGCGCAGACTCTTGACGGAAAACAGCGCAAAGAGGAGCAGCGCGAAAAGCGAGGTTGCGAAGATGCGCATATTCCAGATATTCGTATGGACAAGGTTCGTCGTGTTCTTCAAAAACGCCATCACAGCCGCGGCGGCAAATCCGGCGCCGACGCCGATATGCAGCGCGTTGCGCCCCCGCGCGCCGTATGCGCTGTTGACATAGGCGTACAACAGTCCCAGAAGCACCGCGGCCAGTGCCAGTGCCTCCGTGACGGCAATGAGATATTTCAGCATGCTATCGTCCTTTCTTTCTGTGGAAAAAGCGGCACGTCAAACGGTATAACACGATGTTTGGCGCACCAGTTCTGCCGCAGTAAGCATTGGGTAACCCCTGTTCCGTAAACCCGCGCCGAGCCAATGCCGCGTTTTGCGGCATTGGCTCGACATCGTTATAGGGATGGGAGGATTCTCGTATTTGAATTACCACTCGGTGGGAGCGTAGTCCCAAATGTCGGGCAGTTCAAGCACCAGCGGCCACTGATAATCGTCCAGCTTGCCGCCCGGGCCCGTCTCGTCATCGAGGTGGATCAGGAAGCCGTTCTCCGCGGGGGAGTGGAAGGTCAGCTTGACGCTGTAGGTATCGGCGACGTCCATCTTGAGGTTGGCGCCGTAGTGGTTGCCGTCGTCCGCGTTCATCGGCATGAAGGTACCGGAAACGACGGTGCCGCTGTTCTTACCGGTGAGCTCATAGTCAACGGTCATGTAGGGGACCCAGTCGCCCACGCCGTAGCCGAGGTTGTTCTCCAGAGCGGAGACATCGGCCTCAAAGTGGAGGTTGAAGTCCTCATAGTTCTCAAAACCGCCGGACATGGGAACGGGCTGGAAGTAAACGCCGTTGACGTTCAGGAAACCGACTTCCTCGTCCGCCCAGATCTCGATCTCCTCAAAGCCGCCTTCGGGAGCGGCAGCCTCGGCCGTCTCGACCGCGGCAGTGGTCTGCTCCTGCGCGGGGGCGGGAGCTTCGGTCTGCTCGGTCGTGGAGGCGTTGTTGCCGCAGGCGGCCAGCGCGAGCACCATGACCAGGGACAGAACCAGTGCGATTGCTTTTTTCATGTGGTTTCTCCTTTTCTGTTTTTTTAATAAACGCCTTTGGGCTGTTTATTACGAAGTTACTCTGCCGCGGATTCGTCGACCGCGGACTTCGCCGCCTCTGCCGCGATCTTTTTGTTGCGCTTGAGGTGCATCACGAATGTCACGACCGTGATCGCCAGCAGAATGAGCTGCGGGATGATGGTGCCGAGGAGCGGGTAGATGCCCAGCACGTCCAGCGTGTCGTTGTAGGGGATCCAGCTCAGCCACTTCGGGCTGTTGGATACCCAGCTGAAGTCCGCCCACTCGATTTCCTCGAACACCGCGCCCTCGATCAGCTCCTTGATGCCCGCGCCGAGGAACGAGATGGACATGAGCGCCATCAGAATGCTTGTACCCATGAAGAAGATCTTGAGCGGAAGCCGGATCGACAGGAAGCGGATGAGGAAGAACACGACCACCAGCGCCAGTACGCCGACGCCGAAGCCTGCCCAGACCATTTCCGGGCGATCCTCGCGCAGCATGGGCTGATAGAACAAGATGACCTCCGCGCCCTCGCGGAACACCGCGAGCCACGCCGTGAACGCCAGCGCGAACATGCTGCCGCGATCCGCGCCGCTCGCCGCCTGATTTTCAATGTACTGGCTCCACGCGGCGGACTCGGACTTCGAGACCATCCAGTTGCTGACCCAGAACAGAACCACCACGGCGGTCAGCGCCGCAATGCCCTCGATGACCTCCTGGCTCATGTGGTACTCCGCGCTGCGCGCAAGCAGATAGTTGAGAATAAGGAAGCACCCTTGACAGCGCGTCTGATCGGTGCTATATTGTCACTCGTAATTCAATATCGACAGACGAAGCGCGCAGGAAAAAGCCGCAATACCATGGCTTGCCGAAGGAGCGAAACTCTCAGGCTACCCGGACGGGAACAGGACTGTGCGTGGATGTGACTCTGGAGAATCCCGTTCCGCGGGTGCCGAAGGTGCAAGGCGCGTTGTGCGTTAATCTCTCAGGCAAAAGGACAGAGAAAAAGTCGCTCGGAGCCGCGCTTTATTGCGTCGTGCGTCGGAGCGTGCTTTGGATGATGACCGAACCGCGGATATTCTCCGCGGTTCGTTTTTTCTGTCGCACAAAAGGAGAAATCATCCCATGCACACTCTGGAATCCACGCTTTACCCCATCGTGTCCTCGCTGGACAGCGGCATCGGCAATCTGCTGGTGTACCTGCTCATTGCCATCGGCCTCTGGTATTCGTTCAAGACCCGTTTTGTGCAGGTGCGCTGCTTCGGCGAGGGGATGCGCCGCACGTTCGGCAACATCAAGCTGTTCGGTGAAAAGCACCAAAGCGGCATGAGCTCGTTTCAGGCGCTTGCCACCGCCGTCGCCGCGCAGGTCGGCACGGGCAACATCGTCGGCGCGTCCGGCGCGATTCTGACCGGCGGCCCCGGCGCGATCTTCTGGATGTGGCTCATCGCCTTCCTCGGCATGGCGACCATCTACGCTGAGGCGACGCTTGCGGTGGAGACCCGCAAGGTCAATCCCGCCGGCGAGATCCACGGCGGCCCCGTGTACTACATCACCACTGCGTTCCTGGGCGGTTTCGGCAGGTTCCTCGCGGGCTTCTTCGCCGTGGCGATCATGCTGGCGCTGGGCTTCATGGGCTGTATGGTGCAGTCCAACTCCATCGGCGGCAACATGGAGA
>Ga0310695_10008196_pt1 | contig 16293 bp, 16 predicted proteins | sample RumenRJG_04DNA_FD_203882 | JGI IMG/M metagenome (GOLD analysis project Ga0310695, IMG submission 203882) | Bovine rumen microbial communities from Lethbridge, Alberta, Canada - RJG_04 (v2) (version 2) | ecosystem: Host-associated > Mammals > Digestive system > Stomach > Rumen | place: Canada...
TTCAAAGGCATAAGTCATAGCTTTTATTTTATCTTTTACATTATGGTTAGACGGCAGATTTTTTACAAGTTCTTTTATTTTTTCAAAAGAAGAGACTTTATTATATTGAACACAAGGTGAAATTATATGGATAAAAGAAAAACCTTTATGTTCTAATCCTCCTTGAATAAGATCTTCAAGTTGTTTTATATCACCGGAATATCCTCTTGCAACATAGGAAACATTAAACGATAATGCCATAAGTATTGGATTTATTCTGTCTGCAGTCCAAGCATACGGATTAGTTTTTGTTATAGTTCCTTCTCGTGAAGTTGGGGAACATTGTCCTTTTGTAAGAGCATATATTTCATTGTCCATCATTATATATGTAATGTTAGGATTTTTTCTCCCTGCATGTATAAAATGGTTTCCTCCTATGCCAACTCCATCGCCATCGCCTCCGACAGCAACAACATTTATTATTGGGTTAGCAACTTTTAAGCCAATTGCAACCGGTAATGCTCTTCCATGTATTGAATGAAAACCGTATGTTGACATGAAAAAAGGAAAACGACTGGAACATCCTATACCTGAAACTATGGCTGTTTCATGTGTTTTAAAGTTTAATGTTGCCATAGCTTTTTTTAATGCAGCTAATACGGAATGATTTCCGCAACCTGCACACCACGACGGTTTAACTTTGCTTGTATAATCGTTTGTTTCCATTTTTTTTATACCGCTTTTTCCTTATGGAGTATAGCAATTTTTTTTATTTCATTAAAAATTTCTTCAGATGTAAAAGAGGTTCCGTCATATTTTAGAAAACTTAATATTTCAATATCTTTATTAACATTAATACTTTTTTCAGTAATTATTGCTTTAAATTGTGCATTATAATTAGCTTCAACTACAATTAATACATCTTTGTTTTTTATGAAATCTTTTATCAACTCTGTTTGTAACGGATATAAAACTTGGGGACTTAATGCTTGTGCTTTTATTTTATATTCTTTTGCCGTATCAATAGCTTCAAAAACAGCTGTTGATGTAGAACCCCAACTTATGATTCCAATAGAACTATCATTATCACCATGTATATTTGCAGGTGGAAAATTTGCGGTTTCTATTTTTCTAAATCTTTTTTCTGTCATTTGTTTGTGAATATTATGTTGACAAGACGGTGTATTGGATTTTGTATGTTCCAACCCCGTTATAACATGTTCGCCATACAAGTCTCCCGGCGAAGTCATAGGTGAAATACCGGTTTTAGTATCTTCGTAACGATTATATACGGTTCCTTTTTTTAATATTGGTTTTATTCTGTTAACTGTTTTTAAATTATCAAAATTAATTAAATCGATACTTTCAAGACGAAGTCCGAGAGCTGCATCGGACAATACAATAACCGGAACCTGATATTGCTCAGCCAAGTTAAAGGCGGTTATGGTTTGATAAAAACAATTTTCAACATTCATAGGTGCTAACACAATTTTTGGACAATCACCATGTGTTCCGTATATTGCCGCAAACAAGTCGCTTTGCTCGGTTTTTGTAGGAACACCGGTACTTGGACCGCACCGTTGAACATTTGTTATAACAATGGGCAATTCTGCCATTGAGGCAAGTCCTATACTTTCTTGCATTAAAGAAAAACCCGGACCGGAAGTTGCAGTCATTGCTTTTACTCCTGCATAAGAAGCACCCAATGCATAGTTTATTGCTGCAATTTCATCTTCACATTGAATTGCTTTGCCGTCGAATTTCGGTAATTCTTTTGCAAGAAATTCCATAATTTCCGTTGCCGGAGTAATAGGGTAACCGGAGAAGAATCTACAGCCCGAAGCAATAGCACCAAGTCCTATTGCTTCATTACCGGACATTATTAGTTTTGTGCCTGTTGAAGTAAAATGAATATTATTATAATTATCTTTTCTTTCAATCTTTTCTTGTGCATACTTAATGCCTAAATTTAATGCTTTTTTATTTATATCTATTTTTTTCTGCTCTTTGTATTTGTATCTGAATTCAATATCTTTTAAAATTTGTTCTTTGAAATTTAGATTTTTTAATATTTCAACTATAATACCGAGAGCTATCATGTTTTTTGGATATTCATTTTGAAGCTGTTTTATAAGGTTTTTTAAAGGAATTCCGTAGGAAATAATATCATCCCTTTTTTCTTGAAATTCTTTTACTAAAGAGGAATCATAAATCAAAATACCGTTTTTTTTAATTTTATTTAAACTTTCATATATCGTATCTTCATCAAGAGATATTTGTATATCTGTATCACCTGCAGTTGTTAATATCTTCTCTTCACTGATTTTTAGTGTATAGTAACATTTTCCGTTATCTCTTATTTCGGAAGGAAAAGTTCTGTCTGTTGTTACGTAATATCCTTTTTTTGCCGCTGTATATGATAATATATCACCGGAACTTATAATTCCTTGCCCCGATGTACCCGAAATCTTTATTATCAAATCTCTTTTATTCATAGTTTTTGTCGGATTAATAAATTCTAAGTAATTTTACAAAAAAATGATATAATTTTACAGTACAAAAATTTATAAATTTATAAAGAAATGAACAACAAAGAACAATATATTCAATTTTGCCAAAAAGAAGAGAATTTACATTTGTTTTTACAGCCGTGGTGGCTTGATGCCGTTACACAACCGGATGGTAAACAATGGGATGTCTTATTGGCAAGAAATAAACATAAAGATATAGCTGCTGCTTTACCGTTTGTAACAGGTAAAAAATTCGGTTTGAAATATATTGTTATGCCCCAGCTTACACAATATACCGGTGTTTGGATAAAAGATGTTGCAGGTGAAAATATAGCAAAAAGAACAACAAGAGAAAAATATTTACAAAATTCATTGATTGAACAGTTAAAAAAAATGAATATTTCTTATTTTGAGTTGAATTTCCCGCTTACATACACAAACTGGTTACCATTTTATTTGGCGGGATATAATCAACAAACTTGTTATACATACAGAATGGAAGATATATCGGATACTGATAAAGTTTTTTCTTTGTTTTTTTATACTAAAAAATATCAAGTTCACAGAGCCCAAAAATTGTTACATATAGATTTTTCTATGTCTGCTGATGAATTTTATGAACTGCAATGTAAACAGATATCTTCAAAAGGAGAAAAGAATTTTATAAGCAAAAAATTGGTATGTAATGTTATAAATACAGCTCGTCAACGAAAGCAAGGTTTAATTGTAAGAGCAACTGATGTAAAAGGAAATACTCATGCTGCCATATTTATTGTATATGATAAAAACTCTGCTTATGAAATTCTTACCGCTATATCTCCCGAATATAGAGATACAGGTGCTTCTACTTTTGTTGTGTGGGAAGCAATAAAAAAATTAAGTAAAGTAACAAAATCATGGGATTTTGCAGGTAGCATGATTGAAGAAGTGGAACATTCCAACAGACAATTTGGTACTGTACAAACCCCATACTTTAAAATATCAAAATATATCAAACCTATAGAATTCCTAAAATTGTTAATAAAATAGAATTATATTTTAAATGTTTGTCTAAAATGATAAAATAATAAAATAATTTGAATAGACTTTTTGAAAACGAAAAACAGTATGAAAGATGAACAATATAATAATTTTTCTTTCGTTAAAGATAATTTAAAACGGCTTGAAATAGTAATTGTTAATTATAATTCTAAAATTTGGGTAGAAAAAACATTATCTTCTTTATATAAATATTATATTCCGTATTCAAAATATAATGTTATTGTAACCGTTGTAGATAATGCAAGTACGGATAACTCCGTAGAATTTATAGAAAAAAACTATCAGAAAATAAATTTAATAAAAACTTCAAAAAATTTGGGCTTTTCCGCAGGAAATAATCTTGCATTAAGAAAATCAACTGCAGATTATATAATGTTATTAAATTCCGATACGGAACTTACGGAAAAATCAAAAAATATAGATACTCTTATTGATATGCTCAAAGAAGATAATAAAATCGGAATTGTAACACCGAAATTATTGTTAACGAACGGTAAAATCGATATGGCTTGCCATAGAGGGGAGCCTTCTTTGTTGGATTGTTTCTTTTACTTTTTCGGTTTTGAAAAATTCTTTTCCAAAATAAAATTCTTTACGCATTATCATCTTTTACATAAAGATTTAAATACGATTCATGAAGTGGATGCAGTAACCGGTGCATGTATAATAACAAAATTGAAATGTTTGAAAGAAATAGATTTATTTGATGAAAGATATTTTATGTATAGCGAAGATATGGATTTATGCAGAAAATACAGAGAAAAAGGTTATAAAATAATTTATAATCCTTATATTGAAATTATTCATCATAAATATAAATCCGGTTTGGAAAATAAAGAAATTAAACAAAATACAAAAAAATATTTTTATGATTCTTTATTGTTATATTACGATAAATGGTACGAAGAAAAATTTTATTATAAGATTTTAAAACCTTTTTTAAGTTTATTTATAAAATTTGCGACATTAAAATGAATAATATAGTGTTTTTTACAAGTATGGTTATACATAAATTTTTAATTTGTATTAGGGATATTATAATGCCTTTATACAAGTTTTGTTATATATGTTTTAGCCGTTTTGGAATAACTATTGTTCCGATATTAACATTTCATTGTTTTGTTCAAGATGAAATTAAAAAAAATAATGAACAAATAAAAAATAATAAGTGGTATGCATCTATCGACGTTTTTGAAGAACAAATAAAATGGCTTGTGGAACATAAATATGTCTTCATTAATATGGATATGATAGAGAATTGGTTACTCAATAAAAAGAAAATACCTGAAAAATCCATATTTTTAACTTTTGATGACGGAGTAAAATCACAATTGGATTTGGTTGTGCCTATACTAAAAAAATATAATGCACAAGGTTGTTGTTTTGTAATAGGTAAACGGTGGTTGAATAAACAAGAAGTAATGCCTGTAAATTCTAAAGAAGATACTTACGACTATTTTGATAAAGAATATTACAGCAAGAATAGTGATAATTTAAAATATATGAAAGTTTATTCACATACATATAACTTTCATTACAAAAAAAATAAAATACCCGCCATTTTTTTTATGAAAAAATCGGATATTGAGTCGGATTGTGATATTATGTTAAAAAATGGATTTAATTATGCTGCATTGCCTTATGGTGCTTATGGCAGAAATACGGCTTTGTACTTTAGTAAATACTACAAATTAGCATTTGCTTTTGATAAAATAGGGTTTCCTTATATAATGAAAAATTCAAATATCTTTAAATTGAACAGAATTGCGATTGATGGTAACTCTACTGTAAAAACATTAAAGAAGTATCTATATTAATTATGGAAAATAATTTTAAAGTATCAATAATAATACCGATATACAATACCGACAAATATTTAAGGCAATGTCTTGATAGTGTAATTAATCAAACATTTAAAGATATTGAAATAATTATTGTTAACGACGGTTCAACGGATAATTCCGTAAATATCATTAAAGAATATCAACAAAAAGATTCAAGAATAGTTTTTGTCGATTTTTCTAAACATAAAGGTGTTTCCGATGCAAAAAACGAAGGAATAAAAATTGCAAAAGGGAAATATATTACTTTTGTTGATTCTGACGATTGGATTTCAAAAGACTATATAAATATTTTATACGATAACATAACAAAATATGATTGTGATATAGTTGTAACAAATATGTTTTTCTTTACAAAAAACAAATATATTAAAATAAAAATGCCTCCTTTTTGTTATAATGATGATTTTTCAAAAGAAAAAAACAAGAAAAAACTGCTTACTTTAAATTTGATTTGGAGTATGGTAGCAAAAATATATAAAAAAGATTTTATAATAAATAATAATGTTTTATGTTCCGGCGAAATTATGGATGATAATTATTTTGTTTATAATGCAATTATTTGTGCGGATAATATAAAATTTGTTGATGAAACTACTTACTTTTACAGAACATTCAGAGAAAATTCTTTAACACTTAATGAAAACAGATTTTATTATTTGCCGGAATTGATGAATAAAATTAAAAATTTGCTTGTCTCTAAAAATTTGTATCAACAATATAAACAATCTTTTTATTCTCAATGCTATTTATTACTTGCTTCGGAAATTGAAAGAACAAAAATTCCTAAACAAAAAATAGACAAAATTTGTTTTAAAATAAAAAATGAAATTTTAAATGAAAAAGGGATAAAAATAAAAATATTTGATAGATTACCTTATAAAATAAGAACATATATTTTTGTTTTTTGTTTAAAACATAATATTAATTATCAAAATATCGGCAAAACATTAAGAAAAATTTATTGCCTTTTTAGAAGATAGCTATGAATAATATAAAAGTGTCGGTTATTATTCCTGTATATAATTCGGAAAAATATTTGAAACAATGTCTTGATAGTGTAGTTAACCAAACATTAAAAGATATTGAAATAATTGTTGTTAACGACGGCTCAACGGATAATTCACTTAAAATAATACAAGAATACTCAAATAAATATAAGAATATCAAAGTAATAAATAAACAAAATGAGGGTTGTTACAAAGCAAGAAATGTCGGTTTGGAAACGGCAAAAGGTGAATATATTGCCTTTCTCGATAGTGATGATTATATAGAATTTAATATGTATGAAAAGTTGTACTCAAAAGCAAAAGAAACTGATGCAGATATTGTTTCAAGTAATTATTATATTTTAGAAAACAATAAATTAAAAATTGTAGATTTTTATTCTTCTATCAAACTTTTGGAAAAAACAAACAATAAACTTGTCGGCGCAGAAAATATATTATTGGATGCTGTTATTTGGAGCAGAATATTTAAAAGACAAATGCTTATTGATAAAGGAATAATGTTCCATTCCGATATTCATACTGCAGACGATGCTTTTTTTCATGCTTTAACAATGTTAAATGCTAACAAAATAATTTATATCCCGGATGTATTATATACATACAGAATTTCAAGAAACGGTTCAATAACTACAAATCTTCATAATGAATTCAATTTCGATTGTATTAAAGTTTCAGAAAGAATTTTTAATTATGTGATTACAAACAATAAGGAGCATTTTTTACCACAAATAGTCGCTTTTGTGTTAAGATTAAATGTTTTGGGGTATTTGAGAATAAATAAAAGTCATAAGAAAGAATATTTTGAAAAAATATGTAAGTTTATTGACGATTATTCCATAAATTCAAAAACTAAAATAGCTTTTGTAAAAAACAGATACAACAGACTTTGTTTTAAAGCAGTAATATATAAAAATCAATTTTTTCTTGATTTAGTGATAAAAACAAGAAATTTTATTAAATACTTTAAATGGTAAGTAGGGAAAATTCATATGTTGTTAGGTGAAAGAACGGATAACAGAAATAATAATTTTGATATATTAAGATTTTTTGCTGCATTACAAGTATTAATATATCATTGTATTCTTTGTTTCGGTAACCATCCTTCGAATTGTTTTGTTGCACTTAACGGAGTAGCCGTATTTTTTGTAATAAGCGGTTTTTTGGTAACAAGAAGTTGGTGTGATAATCCGAATATTTTTGCTTTTTTGAAAAAAAGAATTTTAAGAATTTTTCCTGCACTTATAACAGTTGTTTTATTTACTGCATTGATATTGGGACCGATTGTTACAACTTTGCCGTTAAAAGAATATTTTGCCGATACTGCATTCTTTAATTATTTCAAGAATATTTTCTTATATGAAATTTATCATTTATTACCGGGAGTATTTCAAAGTAATCCTTTAAATACAAGTGTGAATGCTTCTTTGTGGACTTTACCTTTTGAATTTTTTATGTATTGCTTAATTGCAATATTCGGTATAACAAAAATATTAAACAAAAAATATTTTCATTTTGTTTTTATCTTTTTTACAATATCGTTGTATTATCTTTTAACAAAAGTTATTTTTTGTAAGTGGACATACATGCAATTTGTTGATTTGTTGTCTTTGTTCTTTATTTCTTCCGGATTTTATATATATAGAAAAAAAATAATATTATCTTTTCCTTTGTTTATTATATGTTTAATAATATTTTTATCAAGTATTACTTTTACTTATAAAGTTGATGCTGTTTTTGAATATTTTCGTCTACTAACTCTTCCTTATATGGTAATTTATATTGCATATTGCAAAATACCATATATAAATAATTTCGGTAAATACGGCGATTTTTCTTACGGAATGTATCTTTGGGCGTTTCCCGTTTCACAAACATTGATATATTTTTGGCATGATAAATTTAATATTTTTACATATATTATATCTGTTTTTTTTATAACTTTATTTATTGCAGTATTATCTTTTAAATTTATAGAAAAGCCGGCACTAAAATTAAAAAATAAAAAAATATTTTAAAAAATGGAAAACAAAAAAGAAATATTAGCTGTTATAGTAAGTTATAATCCGGATGATAGAATTATTCGTTGCTATAATTCAATAAAAAAACAAGCTGATAAAGTTATAATTGTTGATAATTTTAGTCAAGAAGAGAAATCAAAACAATATTTAAAACAATTATCAATGGAAACAGAAATTATATATAACGACAAAAATTACGGTATAGCAAAAGCATTAAACCAAGTAGCAAAATATGCAATGGTTAATAATTATAAATGGCTTTTAACCGCAGATCAAGACAGTGAGTTTTTACCTAATACTTATAGTACAATGTTAAATTTTTATGAGGAAATGTCTGACAAAGAAGAAACTATGTTAATTGCTCCTAAATTTAAAAAAAGAATAGAATATGAAGAACAAAATGCTTTAGTAATAAACGATATAAATTGGCAACAAGAAACTCTTATAATAACATCCGGCAGTTTAATAAAAACGGAAATATTTAAACAAATTGGCTTTTTTGAAGAAAAACTTTTTATAGACAGAGTAGATTTTGATTTCTGTTTTAGAATAAATATTAACGGATTTATAACAAAAGTTGCTAAAAATCTTTTCTTTATTTGTGAGTTTGCAAAAGAAGAAAAAAAACATTCTTTTACCGTTACAAATTATTCTTCACAAAGAAGATATTATATTACAAAAAATACGGTTTATTTATTGAAGTATTTTTTTAAGTTTCCGAAAGAAATACTTTATTTAACAATAAACGATTGTTTTTTACCTTTGTTTATAATTCTTTTTTTTGAAACGGATAAATTTAATAAAATAAAAAATATTTTTAGCGGATTTATTGATGGAATATTAAACAGGTACTAAAATGAAAATATCAGTTTGTTTATGCACTTATAATGCCTCTAAATATTTAACCGAACAGCTTGAAAGTTTGAAAAATCAAACGGTTAAAGCAGACGAAATTATTGTTTGTGATGACGGTTCAACTGATAATACAATAGAAATATTAAATAAATATAAAGATATTTTAAATATATCCTTGTTTATCAATAATTCAAGTTTAGGCGTAACGAAAAATTTTGAAAAAGTCGTATCTTTGTGTAGCGGAGATATAATTTTTCTATGTGATCAGGATGATATTTGGGAAAACAACAAAATTGAAAAAATGAGTTCTGCTTTTATTGATAAAAATGTAGGACTTGTACTTTGTAACGGAATATTAATTGATGAAAAAAATAAGCAAATAAAAAATTATACTTTATGGAACTCTTTCGGTATTGATAAAATTAACAAAGAAAATTTTAATTTTGAAATATTAATAAATAAACTTATTTTTACAGGTATAGCCATGGCTTTTAGGGGAGATTTAAAAAAATATATATTGCCTATAAGTGCAAATGCTTTTCACGATGAATGGATAGGTTTTATTTGTTCATATAAAAGTAAAGTTTTTTTCTTGGAAGATAACCTTGTTCGATATAGAATACATAAGAATCAAAAAGTCGGTATAATATATATTAAGTCTTTATATGAAAAATATAAATTTGTAAAAAAATATAAGATTGCAGATATAGAAAAAGAGTTAGCTAAAGTAAATGATTTTATAGAAAAATTTAAACAGTTAAATGCAGATAAAAATTTTATTAATAAACTGAAAAATAAACAAAAATTATATTGTTACAGAACAACAAAAAGTAAATTTAGATTTTTTGTCCTTTTATGGCAACTTATTATCGGGAAGTATCATTTATATACTAACGGCAAATTTAAAACTTTTATCAGGGATATTTTTACAAAAAAATGAAAACTGTATTAAATGTATTAATGTTATTAATTCCGTTTATTGATTTTATATGGGACATTCATATTGAAAATTATCCTGATATAAGATTTGTCTATTTTATATATTTAACTTATTTTTTTACGTATATAAAAAATTTTGTAACCATTTCTTTTTTTAAACAATTTATAACCGAATTTCGTTTATTGTTTTTAACTGTTTTAGGAATATTTTTATTATCTTTATATAACATTTATGCAGGAAACACAACACCTGTTTTATTTTTAAAACAATTTATAGTCGTTTCATTTATTTCGTTTACAAGTTTTATATTTATATATAACAACAGAAACGATTTGAATTATATTATAAATTTATATTTGAAAATATCTTTTGTGTTTGCTTGTATTGCTGTTTTTCAAGAGATATTTTATATTATTGGCTTTGAATATTTATATAATTTTTCTTATTTAATGTTTAATCCTCAACAAGCATACGGAACTGGTTTTTTTATTAGAGCATCTTCTTTCTGTGCAGAACCGCCTATGTTTGCTTTTGCTTTAATACCTGCAACATTTATTTCGTTATATTGTTATATTACAGGAAATTTTAAAATTTTATCTAAAGTAAAAAGTTTAATAATTATAACGGCTATGATTTTTACATATTCTGCAATAGGTTATTTTTCTCTGCTTTTATCTGTAATAATTTTGTTGTTATGGTGTTTTAATAATATAAAAATAAAAAATTTCATATTAATTTTGTTTTTAAGTATTTTTCTTTTTTCTTTGGGGGGAAACGAGATTGTATCAAGGATAACAGATGTAATTACTTTGCAACAAAACGATATAAAAAAGTATACATTTCGTACTGTTACTAAAGATGAAAATAAGAAAGGAAAGATATATATTGAAAAAGGTGAAAATAATGTAAACTCATCATCTTATTTGCTAATGGTTCATTTTAAAAGAACTCTTGATGATTTTTATGAAAATCCTATATTAGGTAAAGGATTGGGTGCTTATACATACACGAAAAATTCCATTAAATTAAAAAAATATGCTTTGGCAAATTTTCCATCATGGGTTCCTTTTAGGTTAGACGGTTCAACAAGTTTAATTTTTAAAATTGTTGTGGAGTTTGGACTTGTAGGTATTATAATGTTATTTATAATTTTGTACAGATATTATATTTTTGATTTTAAGTATATAAATAAATCTAATTATTTTGTTATTATCAATAATGCAATGCTTGTATATATTGCTTTTATTTTAATAAGAATGCCGTTTTATTTTTGTAACGGATTATGGATTTTTGTTTGGTTGTATATTTTTTCAAAACAACAATTTTTAAAGGAAAACAACAATGAAAACTTTTGACAGATATTTGTTAAATTCTTATCTCTATTGTGCCGAAAGCATAAATAAAATTAAGCTGTATTTTTTAAAAAGACATTTAAAATCGGTCGGTAAAAATTTTTATATGGCTTTTCCTTATGATTCCATTTGCGGATTAAAATATATTTCAATAGGAGATAATTGTTATATTCAAAAAAATTGTTTTTTAGGTGCTTTTGATCATTGGGAAAAAGATACTTTTAATCCGGAAATAAAAATAGGAAACAATTTTCATATGAATTTTAATTGTCAAATAACAGCTATAAATAAAATTGTTATAGGAGATAATGTTTTAATAGGTTCAAGAGTTTATATAATGGACTATTTGCATGGAAAAGTAACAAAAGAAGAAATAAATATTCCACCTATAAAAAGAAGTTTGTTTTCAAAAGGACCTGTTATAATAGGCAATAATGTTTGGATAGGATCCGGTGTTATAATTTTGCCGAATGTTACAATAGGTGATAATTGCATAGTAGGAGCAAATTCCGTAGTAACAAAAAGTTTTGAAAAAAATTCGGTTGTTGCAGGTAATCCTGCAAAATTGATAAGAATTTTATAATAGAGTTCAGATTTAAAATGAAAGAAAATAAAAAAATTTATTACACTATAAAAAGATTGTTGGATATCTTTTTTTCTTTTATATTTTTATTAATATCAATACCTGTTTTTATAATAGTTGCTGTTCTTATAAAAATGGAGGATGGGGGAACTGTTTTTTATAAACAAGAAAGAATAGGATATAAAAGGAAAAAATTTAATTGTTATAAGTTTAGAAGTATGTCCGAAAAAGAGCAAAATATATTGGATAAATCCAATAAAGATTATGATTTATTTGTTAAATTTACAAAAGAAGACTCTTTGCGAGTTACAAAAACGGGTAAATTTTTAAGAAAATATAGTATAGATGAAATACCTCAGTTGATAAATGTTTTGAAAGGCGAAATGAGTTTGGTTGGACCAAGACCTATGGTAGAACCTGAAATTCTTCAAATAGAAAAAAATTATTATAAATTGAATATAAGTAAAATTTTTACCGTTTTGCCCGGAATGACCGGATTGTGGCAAGTTTCAGGAAGAAGCAGTATCAGCAGAAGAAGAAGAATTATACTTGAATTGTTTTATGTTGATAAATGTTCGTTACTTTATGATATAAAGATATTATTAAAAACACCTGTTGCCGTTATTTTCCATAAAGGTGCTATGTAGTATTTTATTTAAATAAATTTTGATTCTGTTTTTTTGAAAGTTTTTGTTCTAAATATAAAATTCAAAATCTCTTGCATAAATTTTGCACATATTATTGTTGTAATAATAACAAGAATAAGTGTAAGTACCGCATATTTTATATCGGAAGGATTATAAAATTTAAAAAAAACATTAATAATTTGATGATGAAATAAAAATATCGGGAAACTTATTTTATCTAAAAAGTTAAAAACAGAATTTACTGAAAAATTCATTATGTAATTTCCGATTTGAACTAAAGCGATAAAAAGAAAAAATCCATGAATTTGTTCTATACAAGGCAAATCCACTTTTACAAAACAAAGATAAAGAAATAATATTAACGAAGTAAGGCCTGTTATTTTATTGTTAAAAAATAAATTTTTATATTTTATTGTAATCATACCGAGATAAAAGAGTGTAATATATATAAAAGGTCTTAAAATATCGTAATTAATAATAAATTTTGTTTTATATGCATCAATATATACCAATAACAGTACAATAGGTATTACTAAAATATTTTTGTTAATAAAACGGCATAAAAACGGATATAAAATGTAAAGAAAGATAATTGCACCTAAGAACCATTCTCCTACGAGATAATAGTTAGGAATTATATAGTAAAAGTATCCGTCAATTCCTAAAAAAGAAAGAATGAGTTTTAAAGGATTTCCGCCCCAAAAAAGAGTTTTTCGAGAAATGGCAACTACCGTATACCAAAATAGCCAAGATAAATAGAATATCGGAAAAATAGATTTCCATCTTTTAAAGTAAAAAGTTTTTAGAGAAAAATTTTTAGGATAATTATAATATAAAACAGCACCTGAAATTACAAAAAAGCATGTAACCCATATATATCCGAAAAAAGAAGTTTCAGTTTGAAATAAAAGTTTGGTGCTGCATTTCGAATCATAGAAAAAATGAAAAAATATTATTCCTATTGTTGCCAAAACTCTTGTAAAAATAATTCCAGGTAATCTTTGTTTGTTTTCCATGATAAGTATTATATGAAAAAATATTTTTTTTGCATAACAAATTTAAAAAATTGTAGAATTTGTTTGTTCTTGTGGGGGAAAATTAATGAATATAAACTTTGAACAAGTTATAACGAATGAGCAAATAAAAGTATTGGCTGATACTGCCAATATTGTTTGGCACGAAGCATTTACAAATATTATAACTTTATCTCAAATAGAATATATGATAGAAAAATTTCAATCTTTTAATGCTTTGTCTGAAGCAATAAATAAAAATAACTATAAATACTATTTGATAAAATCGGATAATATTGTTATGGGTTATACAGGGCTTCACGAAGAAAACGGAAAACTTTTTTTAAGCAAACTTTACATTTTAAAAGAATACAGAGGAAAACAAGTGTCTTCAAAAACTTTTGAATTTATTGAAAGTTTTGCAAAAGAAAGAAAATTGAAATCAGTTTGGTTAACGGTAAACAGAAACAACTCTCATGCAATAGAAGTTTATAAACATAAAGGATTTGTTATAACCAGAACACAAGTTGCCGATATCGGCAACGGTTTCGTTATGGACGATTACATCTTTGAAAAAGTTATTAAATAACTTTTTCAAAGTGCTTCCAATTTTCTGCCGTTCTCGTTGTCTTTCTGAACTTGATTCAGAATCTATAAAAATCTGTGCGATAGCACACATTAATCCATTCAACCCTTCAACTGTTCAACTATTCTTCTGTCTAAAGCTTGCTTTAACCAAAGCGGCTTCTTTTTCCGGAGTTCCTATGGAAATTATAAATTCCGTTTCGGAATTTTTTTGAACTTTGGCAGATATAACATTATCTTGTTTAAAAACAGGTTTTTTAAAATTTATTTCCATTTCATCTAAAACAAAATCTTTTTTGAATTGTTCATCAAATGTTTCCATTGCCCACATAGGATAAACACAGTTGTTTACATGCCCGTTGCTGTCTATGTCGTCTTCTCTTATTTGTATTTGTTTTTCCGAATTTATTTGTTGTGGTGAATGTATTTTTGCAAAGTCTGTATTTAATGCTCTTTCAGGCAAAACATCGTAAGTAAGATTGAAACTGTCAAACTTTATAGGTCTCATTTTTGTAGTATCTATCATTGCCCATTGACTTGAAGCTGCAACCAAAGTATTACCAGAGATATCTTTTATAAGAAAATCTCTTGTAGCTATAAGAGCTGTTCTGTCGCACGGCCATGTTTCAAGAGTTATTTTGTCGAATATTTTCGGTAAAGAAAATATTTTTATATGATAAGCTCTGCCTACCCATGCTAAATGGTTTTGTTTATAAAATGTATATCCTACATTAAGTTTTTCCGCATGAGCATCTGCCATATCCTGCAATAAATGAAATATGCTTATGATTTTTATAGTTTCGTTTCTGGAACATTCATAGTTTGATATTGTGTGTTCTTTAATAAGTTTTTCCATTATATAATCCTTTTATTTAAAATTTTAACTATTCTATAAAATTAAAAGTTTTTTGGCTAAATAAATTTTTATTTTATTATTGAATCGTTAATATTTTTATACTTTTCTTCTTCCGTGGTAACTTTTGGTTGTTGTGATCTTGGATATTGGGGGATAGGATTTTTTTGCGGTTGTTTTGCAGGTGGTATATTTTTTTGTATGTTACTGTTTTTTATAACACAAAAAATAAATATTAATGTTACGAAAAAAAATATTGAACCTGAAAAAGACATGGAAGATTGTTTGATGATTATTTTAAAAGGTGTTTTTGTAGATATACTGTTATTTATTTGTCCTTGTAGTTTTTGTTTTGAAAAATAACTTGAAGAGTAATATGGCATAACAGGAGTTCTTTTTCCGTTAAAGTTTTCTAATTCTACTCGGTAATTAGTTCTTCCTTTAGCCCCTTTGGAAGAAGTGATTATTGCTCGTTTTAAGTTGTTTACCGTTATATCAATGTCTTTAAACGGCGGTATCATAGATTTTCTATGTATATGAGCGAAACTTTCCATGTCTGTGTGATTTATTTCAAGATTGATAGGAAAAAAAGAGAGAAACACGAAATAAGCAGCCGCTAAAGCAACAACTAATAAAACAGATGATAATGAATTTTTTTTCATGTCATTATTATACAACTTTTTATACATAAATTACTAACTGATAATTACTGATTTCTAATTATGTTTGTTATGTTTATAAAATAATTTGAATTTTGTAAAATACTAACAGAGGATATTATAATGAAAAATTTTAAATTTATTGTTTTGTTTTTTTATGTATTATTATTTTCTGCATGCTCATCTACATCTTACATTAAAGCCAAATCTCCTACCGGGGAAGGTTATTATGATTTTACTTTACAACAAGATATGTATGAAATATCGTTCAATGGAAATTCCAACACAAGTCAAATTACGGCACAAGATTTTGCTTTATTAAGAGCTGCTGAAACATGTTTGGAAAACGGTTATAAAACATTTGATCTTGTAAGTACAAAAGACAATACAAAAACAGAGATGGATTC
>Ga0310695_10008199_pt1 | contig 16286 bp, 10 predicted proteins | sample RumenRJG_04DNA_FD_203882 | JGI IMG/M metagenome (GOLD analysis project Ga0310695, IMG submission 203882) | Bovine rumen microbial communities from Lethbridge, Alberta, Canada - RJG_04 (v2) (version 2) | ecosystem: Host-associated > Mammals > Digestive system > Stomach > Rumen | place: Canada...
ATCAATACTCGTAATACTCACATCGGCATTTGTTCCGATTGCAAGTTTCGCACAGTTCAATACCATCGGTGATGTTGAAAGTCGCCCATCAATCAAGACAATAAAGAATCCTTCAGAACAAACAGTTGCTCCGAAGGATAGTGTTTTGCCGTCAGTTACGGCATCTACTGATATTCCCGATAGGATGGAAGGGAAAGAAGAGAGACTGAGGACATACCTCAGTGTGTCCTTACCGCTGAAGAAGATACAAGTAAACTCAAAGTTCGGAATGAGGATGCACCCTGTGTATCATAAGTTTATCATGCACAATGGCATTGACCTTCATGCTCGACATGAGGATGTCCTGTCGATGCTGCCAGGCAAGGTGCTTAGGGTGGGATATGACAGCCGTTCTGGGAAATACGTGACAGTACAGACTGCTAACTACACGGTCAGCTATTGCCATCTGTCAGAACAATACGTAAAGACCAATGACTACCTCCATGCTGGAGAGCCATTGGGATTAACAGGCAATACTGGAGCATCCACTGGTGAACATCTACATCTGACAACAAAAAAGGATGGCAAGGCTTTTGACCCTACCATCCTTATTGACTATGTTCGCTCAGTGAAGAACTCGTGCTTGAACGACTTGGCATTCTGACTTTTACTTCTGGCTTTTCATATACTCATGGAACTCTTTCTATTTATCTTTTTCTTTATAATTGTCTGCTATTAAGAGAATGATATTTTCTTCTACTTTGAAACGTTAAATGAAATCAAATAATTTCATGGTTTCACTTCATTTCATACTTAAGAAAAGGATGACGAAATTCTGAATTTTTTGCATAAATTTGCAAAAACGCTCAAATTTTAGTTAATTTATGTATATAAATGCAAGTAATTATTAATTCTATTATCACTTATGCATATTTATACAAATATTACACTAAATTTGCAAATGATAACTCAACAGTTGCACAGTTCGACTTTTACAAGTTAAACAAATGTGAAGACAGATGAGTGGGACATTACCATAAAACAGAAAATTAACTCAAAGTTTTTAACAATCTGTTTTCTTTAGAAGATAATTAAAACCATAAATATTGTACAATTATTTTATTTTGCGCTGTTTGAACAAAAGATGCTAAAGTAAGATAGTATAAGCTTACAATAGCATTGAGCAAACGGAGAAACTGATAATCCGTAACAATGTATCAGTATTAACGAACAATAATCAAAAAATTAAAAAAATGAAAAAATTAAATGTGGTATTAATTGGCCTGTGTTTTGCGGTTGCATCCTTTGGTGGTTACAAAGCTTTAAACCATGGAGGCAATGCCACTCAAGTAGCTGATGTTTTAATTGCAGAAAATGTTGAAGCATTAAGTGCTGGCGATTCATGGTCTACATTCAAGAAGGTCTGTGAGTTTGTTGCAGGTATATGGACATGTATTTCGGAATCTTTTTCTGGGTCAAGTTCTGAGTCAGAAACACTGAAAGACTGTTATAGAATAAATTATAGTCAGGTTTGCTACTTGCCAGGTAATAAAATTGGTCATCAAGATGTTTGTGAACACTATCAGGACAAAACAGAAGTACATGCATGTGATCCTGGGTGGCACACACCATGTGCATAATAACGTAATGTTACACTAATTAGACATAGGACTTGCATTTGTATCTTATAATTGCAAAGTCCTATGTTATAATTACGTTATTTTAATGTTCTGTTTAAAGTGAACGAATATTAACGTTGCATAAAACGAAAAGCCACCACTTCAACGGGATATTGATGGTATAGCTAAATGATACGACTTTGCAAGTTGGGTTATATTGTAGCTATAAAGGGGCTAAAGAGGATTTATAGGGACGTATGATATGCTGATGAATAGGATCGTCCCTTAATTCCATGACAACTTCTCTAGCAAATCCCCAAAGTAAAGCTGTCGAAATTTAAATTAAATGATAATATTATGTTACACTATTGGATAGGATCAGACACTATTTAATAAGAAAATATAATAGTATCAAAGTGTAACATATAAAACATTGTTTAATACAAAAAATTAATAGTAACATTAGTGTTCCTTTAGAACAGGAAAACATCTATATTAGTCACAAATTTATATTATACAGTATCAATATTTGGAGTGAACGGATTTTAAAATGAAGCATCTGGCGCAAAAAGTTCCATACACTTTCTCAATATTATTTGCGTGGGAAAGTAAAGAATGCAGTTCTTCTTCTGTTGTGTTATTAACTGGACGGTAGTGAAGCTTGATATAAAATTCTATCGAATAATAGATAGCTGCAACTTCAAAAAAGAAAATAATAAATAACGCAGATTGTTCTTGACATTGTAGCGGCCTTTGTAGAAAATCAGAAAAGAATGTTCGTTAGTTCTACGGTTGATATATCTTGTTGATATTGGTTCATATGCTTAACCGCAATTTAACAAACATATCATTCTGACGAGAAAGACTATTCCAATATGGTGTTTTGTAGAGTTGTCTTGCATCATAAAAGGCATACTAAATCAAGTAAAGAGATACATTAGTGAACTATATTAATATTTTTTAATATGAAATTTTCAATAGATAGAATAATGTTATTCTGTGTGGTGAATATAGTATTATGTTTATTTGCCTCATGCGTGCAGGAAACGGAAATAGTATTACAAAAGCACAAGACTATTACTCGCAAAATTAATCCATCCGAGTCAACAGAACCGTTAAGTCTTAAGGATTTTAGTGTGGACTCAATATGTTCTCTAGTATTGCCTGATAGTTTAAAGATTTTAGAAACTACAAAGGTAACGGTCAAAGATGATAAAATATACTTGATGGACTCAAAATATGCTCGTTGTGTTTACGTATTCAATAGTTCTGGTAATTATTTATATAAACTGGGTTCAAGAGGGCGTGCTCGTTATGAATACATCGGTGGGCCAATTGATTTCTTTGTTGACAAAGATAACAGTGTACATGTTTTTGATCGAGAGGGGGGCAAGGTTGTTGTCTTTGATAAAAAAGGTCTTGTTTCTCATGTCGCCCATGCAGATTCGTACAAACCTTATTGTTTCGGATTGACAAGTAATAAAAGATACATGTTTAGTACCATACATGATCTTCATGACAATAACGGAAACGCTTCATTAATCTTATGTGACTATACTTTTAGAAATGTCCAAAGATTATTGCCGTTCAAAAACATACAAACGAGTGCTCCTTTAGATCAAAGTTTTTTTGCAAACGAGGACAAATTGTCCTTTATTCCTTTTTTCTCAGATTCGGTTTTAGTCTTTCAAAAAGACACATTGAGTAAGGTCGTGAAATTTGATTTCGGAGGACAATTCATCATGGATGAAATACCAGAAATGGCAACAAGCGAATATTCACCTATAGAACTTGGTTCAAAAGTATCTGAGTATAATGGTGTTTTGATGCTTATGTCATATCAAGAAAATGAAGACATGACATTACTTCATTATATTTATAATCATACAATATATTTCTGGCTATATAATCACCATACAAAGCGGATTGTCAATACAGACAAGTTATTTGAAGGTGTAAATATTGGCCGTCATTATTGGCTGAAAGGCAAACAATTAATCACAGTATTATCATCAGAGGAAGTGGATTATTATAAGGAGTATTTGAAGCAGAGAAAAGATCTTATTAAACAATCTTCTCCAATATATAAGGATATAATTAACGGAGAAATAAAGGCTCCTTTTGTTCTCTATATAAGCATTAAGTGATTTATGAAAAAAATGATTTTAATATTATTGACAATTTGCTCTCTCCCCTTTTGTCTTGGTTGTAAATCACCAAAGGATAAAGGAATAGAACGAATTCAGGAAATGATGCAAAAACCTATTTCTATTCCTTTTGCAAAGATGTCATGCTGGATTAACGATACTATTCAAGAAAATCGTCCATGGGAAGATGCGAAATTAAAACTTATTGTTTATACAGATTCCAATAGTTGCTCTGAATGTACTTTGAAAAGACTATATTTGTGGAATGATTTTGTGCAGCTGGAGCCTAAATACGAAGGGAAATTTGCAATAATCTTTATTTTTCAGACAACAAAACGCTCAGACGCACATCTTTTTGCTTCAAAATTTCACATGTCTGAATTAGAGCACCCAATGTATATTGACTCGAATAGTGAATTCGAAAAAAATAATCCTCATATTCCCAATGAGTCTTTTTTTCATGTATTTCTTCTTGATGAAAATAACAATGTAATTCTTGTTGGAAGTCCTTTATTTGATTCTAAAATTGAGGATTCATTAAATAATTTAGTCAAAGAAAAAACAGGTCTGTAAAATGTTATGGTCAAGTCTCAATACTTTATTCTATTATTTATTGTATTGCTGTCTGTCTTTTCATGCCATCCTAATCTGGATTTATCGCTTCAAAATGCAGAAAATAACAGAAGTGAATTGGAGAAAGTTTTAAATCATTTTGAAAACAATCCAATTCCTTTAAAATATCAAGCAGCAGAATTCCTAATAGAAAATATGCTATATTGTTATTCATATAATAGTATTGCAGCTAATGAGATTGATGAACTTTATCTCAATACCTCAAATAAAGCATTGAATAAAAGAACCGAGTTCTTCAACAAGAAGGTGGATTCTATAAAGTCGTCAATAATACCTGCGTATGATATAAACCTATTAAATGCCGACTATCTCATAAAAGCTATTGATGATGCCTGTGATATGTGGTACAACTCGCCTTGGCATGAGCAGTATGACAAGGAGATATTCTTTGACTACGTGCTTCCTTATCGCATAGAGCATGAACCATTGAGCGATTGGCGACAGACTATCAGCGAGGAGTTCCCGCTCCTTACTGATAGTGTGGTGCTATCGCGCAGAGGAATGCAGTTTGAAAGTGAGGATGCAGAATGCTTTGGTTGTATAAAGAAAGAGAATGGCGGTGCTTCTGGCGGTATAGCAGAAATGATGCCGAATGCTAAAAGTTCAGTCTCATTTGTTGTCAATACAGAAAGAAATACTCGTAAACGACTAATCCTGAAATATGCTGCAACACCTAAACTTGTAAAGGCAACCGTATGTGTCAATGGAAAGGTTGTAGATACGCTGTCACTGGCTCCAAGCAGGAACATGGATTCATTCGTGGAGAAATGGCATCAGAAGCCATACACCCTGAAGAAGGGAAAGAATGTCATAACATTCGGTAATGTAAGTGACACCCTCTGCATTGACTATATACAGTTGGGTGCTGTAGAGGAGTTTAAGCGGTCGCAGCAGGTGGATTTCTCTTCAAGCTATTACAACATAGTGAACAAGGCATCGGGACATTATGTAACCTTTGATACGGCAATGACATCGAAGGTTAATCAGATTGAACTTAAGCCATACAACAAGAGCAACAAAGCACAATTGCTGCGTCTTGTGAACAAAGGTTATCCGCTTTGGGAAATAGGCTATTACGACAACAGTAAGGTTGATATGTGCCTTGAAATGACCTTTGGCACTCCGCGCATACTTGCACCCGACTCGCTGATTACGGCTGTGAAATATGAGAACCGCCCATTCATGCAGTGGGCGTTCATACCACAGGGAAACGACTGCTACAGGATAGTGAACAAGCACAGTGGTATGTTTCTTGATACTCGTATAGATGAAAAGACTGGTAAAGAAGTGCTCGTGCAGAATCCATACAGGGAGAAGAATAGTCAGATTTGGGTGATGAAGAGGCAGGGAATCAATCCTTTTGCCAATAAGTTCTTCAAGATCAACTCCGCCATTTCGGAGGCAATGCGAGTATTAGACCTCACTCATTCATTTGAATATTATATTCATAACGGTCCGTTCTTATCAAAGGGAAGTTCAATCATTAAGACAAGGAGCGGAAAGTGTGCAGACGAGACAGCCTTCTCCGTGATGCTTTGTCGTTATCTCGGAATACCAGCTGCATACGAGTTTACTCCCCATTGGGGAAACCGTGCCGGTGGACATTCGTGGAGTGTGCTGATAGATACAAATGGAAAGAACGTGCCTTTCTACTCAGGAAACATGCCTGGAGATACAGCTCATTATTTCTATTCATATATCAAACCAAAGGTGTTCAGATACAGATACAGACTCAATGATGAGATAGTTGAAGATCTGAAGGGCGAGGAATCTGTACCAAAGATATTCAAATGCCCTCGCTATACAGATGTTACGGATGAGTATTACACCACGACCGATGTAGAGAGAACTGTTCCAAAGGAGTATCGTGACAGAAATGTGGCGTATATCTGCGTGTTTGACAATCGGAACTGGGTTCCTGTCTTTTACGGAAACATAAGCTGGGGCAAGGTGAAGTTCAAGTCAATGGGGCGTGGAATCGTGTATATTGCCGCCCTATACGAAAATGGCAGGATTGTTCCATTCGGAAATCCGTTTGTGATAACTCAGGATGGTAAGGTGAAGGACATCGCCGTTGATACGAAGAAGAAAGCGAAGATGACCTTGCTGAGAAAATATCCATTTATGGGTGCTCAGGATTTCTTCAATAACAGAATGAACAATGGCCAGTTCCAAGGTGCCAACAAGGCCGATTTCTCAGATTGCGTTACCTTATATACTCATAAGGGTATTACCAATGGAAACTGGTATAACATTCCTGTCAAGAATACTACGGAATTTAAGTATCTGAGATACATTGGCGCAAAAGGCTCGTTCTGCAATATCAATGAACTGGAGTTCTATGATGCGGAAGGTAAGAAAGTCGAAGGTACGATTATCGGCACTCAGGGCGAATCATGGTGTCCTAAGGAAAGAGTCTTTGACGGTGACATCCTTACAGGCTTTGGTGGTAACACACCTGATGGCAACTGGGTAGGATTGAAACTTGCAAAACCAGTATCAGTGTCAAGAATAAAGTATATCGGCAGGAATGACGGCAACGGCATAGAAAAGGGCGACAAGTACGAACTGTATTGCTGGAGTGCTAAAGGCTCTTGGGAACTGATAGCAAGCCATACGGCAACAGATAATGTCCTTAATCTGAGCAATATCCATCCCGGTGGCTTGTATATCCTGAAGGATATAACCAAGGGAGTGGAAGAACGAATCTTCACCTACGAGAATGGTAAGCAGGTGTGGTGGTAGTTTCTTTGAGTTTAGGGTTTAGAGTTTAGGGGTTAGAGATTAGTGATTAGAGTTTTTCTGATGAGTGGAAAGAACAAAGAAAAGATAAGGACGGCTTTACGCATCACGCTCGGAGTATGTTTCATACTCTCGGGCGTGATGAAGGCTGTTAATGTGTATTCATTCGCACAGGAGATAAGACTGTATATCGAGGCATATATGGATTCTTGTTTCGTTAAATGGTCGATGGAGATTGCTGTGGTGATTTGTGCAATAGAGACAGTAACAGGCTTGTTGGCTTTAAGGAAAAGATATGAGCCGATCGTGGCTATTATCTTTCTTGGGATGATGTCTTTCTTTGTTTGGCTTACTGGCTTTAATCTGTTCTGTCCTTCATTGATGGGTAGCATTGAGTCTTGTGGATGCTTTGGCGAACTTATACATTTCTCTCCTTTGGCTTCTTTTGTTAAAAGCGTGGTGTTGTGGGGGATGGCTGTTTGGTGTTTGGTGTTAGGTGTTAGGTGTTGGAGGATGGCTTCTCTAAAAGATATTCTTACAGATGCCAAGATGTATATAGCGTTAACGGCAGGGGCATTGCCACCAGTATATTCATATCTTTTCTTTGAGAATATGGAGCATGGATATTATCTTGTGGGATATATTAGTTTGTGCGTTGTGATCTTTATTTTATTAGCATATTGTTATGTCATTAGGAAATAGGATTTTTAACGGTATAGTTAATGTTATAATTTCAGCGGCTGCGATGTATGGATTGTGGTTGCTGATGCGAGTTTGCGTGTTTGACTATTTCACAATTCCCACAAATTCCATGTGTCCTACGCTGAAGCCTGGGGATAAGGTAATCGTGAATAAGTTGCTTATGGGGGCAAGGATCTATACGGACTATGACTTTGATATACATGGGCAGGAACTGAAATCTTTTAGGATGAAAGGCATAAGGACTATTCGGCATAATGACATTGTGGTGTTTAACATACCAGTTCATGATGGTAAGATCAGTTTTATAATAAACAAGAATATGTGCAAGAGGGTTGTGGCTGTTCCCGGAGACAGCATAAGCGTTGTTGATGGTTACTACAGAAACAATAACTATGACAAGGCATTGGGCTTGGAGTCTATGCAGAAGAGATTGATAGAAACGCCTGACTCTATGATGCGCGGAATTGTGTTGGATGCCTATCCGTTTAACGGAAACGTAGGATGGAAGATAAAGAAGTTCGGTCCTATGTATGTTCCGCGTGTAGGAGACGTGATAAACATGACTCCTAATGATGCTGCGATATACAAGAGGATGATGGAATGGGAACTGGGCAAGGAGATAACATGGGATAGACAGAAGAATGTGGTATATGCTGATGGTAAGCCTATTAAGCGATATACATTTAAGCATAACTATTATTTTTGTGCCGGGGATAATGTGCTTGATTCGGATGATTCCAGATACTGGGGACTTGTGCCAGAGGAATATATAATAGGGATCGTGGCAAAAACTATTCATAGTTCATGAATAATATTCCTTTTTTAAGAAAACCAGAAGATAATATAATAAGGATTGGCATTGTAATACTGATGATGCTAACTACCATTATGTCTGTCGAGATGCGGTGGGTGGAGTGTGATGTATGGATATTCTATGGCATTCCTGCACTTATGGTCTTCGGCATGACAGTTCTTGTCTGGAAGAGACTGAGGATGGAGGGTACTCTTGCAGATGTAGTGGCTGCCACATGGTTTATGTACTATGTGGGCAGGACATGGATTGGAAATGAATGGCCGTGCCAGATGGAGTTCCTGAAGACTGCGGAATTGTTTCTGCTTTACGTAGGACTACGTATAGCCTTTCATGGAACAAAGATGTCGGCATGGGTATTGATAGGAAGTATCCTTGCCTTAGGATGCTATGAGGCTTGGCTTGGAGCATCGCAGATGTATGGTGATGAGATTAGTCGTCATGGGCTATTTGCTCTTACAGGAAACTTCCTGAATCCCGGTCCTTATTCTGCATATCTGATGATTGGAGTGGTTGTAGGTTTGGTGGCTTTAAAGGGTATGCCTGATAAAACCATCATATCTGTTATGCCCAAGTTCATGCCTATAAAGGTGGCAGAATGTCTGAAGGCCATTACATGGAAACATCTTATAATTGCAGCAGTTACGATAATGGCAATGGTTCTTCCTGCCACATGGAGTCGTGCAGCCTTCCTGGGTGTTGCAGTCGTTGTGCTCTTTGTGTATAGAGACAAGTATTGGAAGTACAGATATATAGTCTGGGGATCTATCATCGTGGCTGCTATTGCTTTCTATCTTATAAAGCAAGGGTCGGCAGATGGTAGGTTGATGATATGGAAGGCTACTCTGACTACATGGATAGACTATCCTTGGCTTGGAGTGGGAATAGGAGGATTTTACAATGCCTTTGCTGAAGGGATGACTAAGTTATCGACAACAGGTGTTGATTTCTCTTCCGTGGATGTTCCTGACGGCTCATATAATATCCTGTTGAAGGTAGTAGCAGAGCATGGATTGGTGGGTGGGTTCTTAGCCATAAGCCTTGCGGTTGTTGTCATGGTGAGATTGGCAAAGAACAGCAGCTCTTTGTTTTGGGGAATGGTGTCATTGCTGGTGTTTGCAATGTTCTCCTATCCATTCGACTTGCTGCCTTACAAAGTAATTGCAGTGCTTATAGTTGCGTGGAGCGAGTCGGTTGGAGGTAAGCGGTTATTTGAGATAGGGCGAATAAAAACACTGCTGCTGGTTGCATTTCTTTGTTTTGCAAGTTGGCAAGCAGGAAAGATTGTGAGTGAAAGTCAGAAAATAGAAAAGGACACAGGGGTGGCTATGGGCTTTAGTGATTTCTACTCTATTGAGGAAGGTTACGAGTGGATGCATTTAGAACGTGACAATCATGTATTCCTATTCGCCTTTGGCAAGAAACTGCGTGAGGAAGGCAGATTCAATGAGAGCAATGCCGTATTCAGACAAGGAACAAGGTGCAGTGCCGATCCTATGTTCTATGTCCTAATGGGCAATAACTACAAAGATATGAAGCATTACGACTTGGCAGAGCAGGTATATAACAAGGCGTTCTCGGTGATGCCTAACAGGCTTTATCCTCTATATCAGCTCATGCTGCTTTATCAGGAAAGCGGAGACAAGCAGAAAGCAAGAGCCATGGCAAGACGGGTAATAGAGATGAAACCCAAGATAGAATCTCATGCCACAAAGGATATGAAGACAAAAGCAAAGGATTTCTTATAGTATCTCAGAAACGTTATTCTGAATACATTTGGACGATTCATAATGAAGAAGAGTGGAATTATAGGTATATTATTGTTGATGGGCTATAGTATTGTGAATGCCCAGACGCTTACCCTTACGAATGCGATAAAGATAGCACAGGAGAATTCTCTTGATGCACAGATAGCCCGTTTCTCCTTTATGAGCAGATACTGGCAATATCGCTCGTTCAAGGCAGAATTGAAGCCTTCGGTAAACCTTGGCGGTATGCTGGGCAACTTCAATCATTCCGTGGTTGAGGCTCGTGATCCTGAGACAGGACGAGTGAATCAGGTAAATAACAACACCATGACCAACTACCTGACACTATCACTTGACCAGAAGATTGCAGCGACTGGCGGAACCGTCTCTCTACAGTCGTATCTGTATCGTCTGGATCAGTTTGACTATAAGGAGAAAACATATAACTCACAGCCACTTCGCATCAGCTATACACAGAGTCTGCGTTCGTTCAATTCCCTGAAATGGGAAAAGAAAACCGCTCCTGTGGAATACCAGATAGCAGAGCGCGACTATATAAGTGCGATGCAGAATGTGACTATAAGGGTGACTTCTTTGTTCTTCAATGTACTTGCCGTCCAGTCGGACTATAAGCAGAGTCTCGCAACGGTGGAAGACCGTGAACGTCTCTATGAGATTTCCAAGAGCAGGCTAAACCTGACTACGACAACGAAAAGCGAGGTGTTGCAGATGGAACTGTCGCTGCTTAATGCACGTATGGCGGTAAAGAAGAATAAGATTGCACTTGACAATGCAATGTATAACCTGTTCTCCTATCTCCGACTGACCGACTATGAGAAGGCTGAGCTGGTGGCTCCGTTTAGTGTTCCCGATATTCTCGTGAATGCGGACGATGTGCTACAGAAGGCGATAAAGAACTCGTCGCATTGCCTTGACCAGCAATTGCAGATGCTTCAGGCACAGAAGGTCCTTGCACAGGCAAAGGCGAACAAGGGAATACAGATGACACTGAGTAGTGAGATAGGCTTTTCTCAGACAGGCAATACATTGGGTACAGCCTATAGCCGACTGAAAGATAACGAGATTATAGGTCTGTCTCTTTCACTGCCTATCTTCGACTGGGGCGTGAGCAAGGGAAGGATAAAGATGGCAGAAGCGCAGCTTGACGTGGTAAAGACTCAGCTTGAGCAAAGACATCTTGACTATATGCAGGATCTTCGCAAGAAGGTGACGCAATTCAACACTCAGCCAACTCAATGCAGGGATGCGCTTCGTGCGCAGGAAATCGCGGTTGAGCGATATGAGATAACCCGTAAACGCTATGAAGCTGGGGCTATTTCTGTAACGGAACTGAATACTGCTCAGCAGGAGATGGAGTCAGCCAAGGCACAGTATATTGCGCAGTTATCCTCTTTCTGGAATGACTACTATACCTTGCAGCAAGCCACCTTATATGACTGGCAGAGTAAGCGTGACCTTAGCGTGGACTTTGAGGCTCTGATAAAATAAAAAAGAGTAAAGAATAAGGTGTAAAGTGTAACGAAAAATGAATAGAAAAATAATAATCGCTTTTGTTATAAGTACATTACTTTTTTCATGTGCGAAAACGGAAAAGAAGTGTGAGGAGGTATCTTGTTCTCCTTTTAAGACAACTCTCAGATGTACGCCTGTAAAAAATCAGGGAATGACAGAAGCCTGTTGGATTTATGCATTCCTTGCTTGTGTTGAAACAGAACGTATGGAGCACCATAATGATTCTGTAAATCTGTCGCCAATGTGGCTGATGCGTTCCTTGCTTGTGGAACAGGCAACGGAAAAATATCTGTCGCAAGGTGCTTTGCCTATTAGTGTAAGGGGTATAGGTCCTGATGCAGAGCGACTAATGAGGGAATATGGTATAGTACAATGGGATGCTTATTATTCTGACTCCGTAAATAGTCATGTATTGCAGGAAATGATACACGAAAAGGTGAATGATGCAATCAACGACCGCAAGAAACTGAATGCCTTAAATAAGGATGTGGATAAAGCTCTTCCCTATGTTCCACAGAATATAAGGAATGGATTCTTCCTAAAGGGAACGCATTATACCCATAAACAATATAGTGATAGCCTATTATCTGGAATAAGCGTAAAATGGCTGACATCATATACCCATCACCCATTTGGAGAACCTTATGTTATTGAACTTTCTGATAATTTCCGCCGTCATGCCGTAATGAACGTGGAAATAGAAGAATTCTACTCGCAGGTGGTTCAGGCTTTGAAAGAACATCATCCTGTATTTTGGGAAGGCAAGATGCCCGGAAACGAGAAACCTGTCATAGAGCATAATCTTGCATTTCAACGTCAGCAAGCCTTTGAGAGTTTTCAAACTCCAGACCAACATTCGATGGCTATTGTCGGTATAAAGCAGGAGGAAGATGGAAACTTGTTTTTTATCTGCAAGAATTCGTGGGGAAAAGTATGGGGAATGAATGGTTATTGCCTTATGTCAAAGGAGGATTTCCTTATAAATACAATTCTTGTCGGGATATTTGATGGAAAAGGTTTTAATGTTTAGGGTTTTGTGTTTAGAGAAAAAATATGAATAGAAAATACATAAAGATTGCAGTATCTTCAATCGTTGGCATTATTTTGTTGGGCGGTATGGCTTATGCTGTATATGCCTTGACGCATGGAAAAGAGAAAGAAGATGATACCACTTCTACGGTTGTTCGTGAAGAGACGATTGTAGAGATAGATACAGTTGTGCTACGAAAGCAGACATTTCAGAAACAGATTCTGTGTAACGGTAAGTTGCAAGCTATTCAACGTGCCGAGCTGGTATGCCCGAAGACTGGCGCAATACTCAGTAGTGTGAATGTGAAGAACGGTCAGCGTGTGTCTGTCGGAATGGTACTTGCCGTGGCTGATACGCGCGATATGAACACGGCATTGGAGAAAGCAAAGCATGACATGGAAAAGGCAAAGGTAGATCTTCAGGACAAACTCATTGGTCTTGGCTATGACGCTGATGCAAAGAACGTGCCTGCAGACATTTTGAAAAAAGCAGAGATGACATCTGGCTATTATTCTGCAAAATATGCCTTGAAGGCTGCTGAGACATCTCTGTCCGACTGCCGGCTTATAGCCCCTTTCAGTGGCAAGGTTGCCGACCTTGTTGCCCGTCCTCATCAGCGTGGGGATAGGTTCTGTACCCTTATAGATGATTCGTTCTTCGATGTTGAGTTCAAAGTTCTTGAATCAGAGCTTGCATCAGTAAAGAACGGTACGGTGGTAAAGGTTTCTCCATTCATAGATGAGAGTATCGTGCTCGGTGGAACGGTGACAGAGATAAATCCTACCATAGACGAGAAAGGACTCGTGACCGTAAAGGCAAGAGTGAAGAACAATTCTGACAGGCTCCTTGACGGAATGAATGTGAAGGTGATTATCGAGAACTCTGTCCGTGATATGTTCATTGTACCAAAGGAGGCAGTAGTGGAACGTGACGGGTATCATGTGGTATTCGTATATGACAAGGAAACGCATCGTGCTATCTGGACTTACGTGGATATTCTGTACAGTAACCTGTCAAGCTTTGCCATCACGGGTTGTGAGAAGAAACAGACAACGGTAAACGTAGGTGACATAGTCATAACATCGGGCAACCTGAATCTTGCGGATTATACCAAGGTGAAGATTGCGAAAAAGGAACGCGAATAATGCTCAGAACACTTCTACATCGCCCGATAGCCGTCACAATGTCATTGATTGCCATCGTGACGCTTGGTGTGCTTGCATTTCAGCGAATACCAGTTTCCTTGATGCCAGACATTGATGTGCCTCGTATTGTAGTGCAGATGTCGGCACAAGGAAGTTCTGCGCGTGAGATAGAACAGGAGATTGTCAGTCTTATGCGCCAGCAACTCTCACAGGTTTCTGGACTGAAAAGCATAGAATCAACATCACGTACAGATGCTGGTGTCGTAACCTTGACCTTTGATCCTGGTAGTGATATGAGCCTACTTTTCATAGAGGTTAATGAGAAGATTGACCGTGCCATGAGTTATCTGCCGAAGGAAATGGAACGTCCGAAGGCAATGAAGATTGGGGCGATGGATATTCCGGCCTTCTATGTGGATGTATCTGGTGGAAAGCCAGAGCATACAAGCCGACTGGTGCGAAATGTAATCAGTAGACGACTTGAACAGCTTCCAGAAGTTGCAATGGTAGATTATAGTGGACTGGTTGGTACACAGATTACGATCATGCCTGACGAACTGAAGATGCAGGCTCTTGGCATATCCAACTCAGATATTGAAGAAGCAATCAGCGACAATAATATTGTACTTGCTGCATTGAGTGTGCGTGATGGTATTTATCGATACAGCATACATTTCGATTCTCAGATTATCTCTGTTCATGACATTGAGAACATCTATTTGCAGATAGAAGGCAGACTGTTACAGTTGAAGGACATTTGCAAGGTGGAGGAATCGGCAGCAGAACGAAAGGGAATAGTGACATCAGACGGCAATAACGCCATCACAATGGCTGTGATAAAGCAGAGCGATGCGCAGATGAGCAGTTTGCAGAACAGGGTAGATACGCTAATGTCAGACCTGGTCAAGGACTATCCGGAACTGAAGTTCAATATCACCCGTGACCAGACACAGCTTCTCTCTTACAGTATGAGCAATCTGGAATGGAACCTTGTTCTCGGTATCATTATGGCTAGCGTGGTGCTGTTCTTCTTTATTGGCGGATGGAGATTGCCTCTACTTGTGGTAATCTCAATACCTCTGTCTCTGATACTCACCTTGCTATGCTTCTATCTGATAGGAATATCACTCAACATCATATCATTGTCGGGACTCATCCTTGGTGTTGGTATGATTGTGGATAATGCCATTATCGTCATTGACAACATAAGGCAGAAGGGAAAAACGACTGACGATAACATAATCAATGCCGTAAAGGAGGTAATCATGCCGATGATTTCTTCGGTCCTTACCACTTGTTCGGTGTTCATACCATTGATATTCTTAAGTGGTACGGCAGGAGCACTCTTCTACGATCAGGCTATGGGAATATCCATTGCGCTTTTCTGCTCACTGGCAGTTGCGGCATTGGTCGTGCCTGTGTATTATTTCCTTCTTTGCAAGAAAGACAAAAGTCAAAGGTCAAAGGACGAAGGTCAAAGTAAAAAGATAAACATTTGGCTCACATGCTACTATGAGAAAGGTATGCGATTCACCTTGCGTCATGCCAAGCTGATGCTTGTTGGATTCTCTATTTGTATTGTTGCCATCATAATACTATTTCCTTTCCTTCGCAAGGAACGTATGCCTGAGATTGCCCATGATGATGCACTTGTAACTATAGACTGGAATGCTGGTATTACTCCGGAGGAGAACAACCACAGAATGGCAGAACTGTTGAAGGAGGTAAAGCCTTTCATAGAGACCTCTACGACGATGGTCGGCGGTCAGGACTTCATACTGTCGCATACCAAGAACATAACGAGCAGCGAGGCTGTCTGCTATATAAAATGCAAGTCGGCAGAGGAACTCGACGATGCAACGGAGAAGATGCAGGGGTACATAGAAAAGCATTATCCGTATGCAAAGATAGAGACTGGACTGGCTGCAAATATCTTTGATATGATATTCTCAACCGAAGAATCTGACCTTCAGGTTCGTCTGCATAGGCGCGACGGTGGCAGACCTGCCGTGGAACTTACCCGTATGGTTACGGATTCACTACGTGCACGTTTTCCTCAGCTTGGAATCCAGCCAGTATCTACAGAGACGTATATGAAATATACATCCGATGCAGAGCAGATGGCATACTACAAGGTTTCGTATCAGCAACTGTATTCCCGACTGAAGGAACTGCTCGGCAATAATAGCATCTATGA
>Ga0310695_10008202_pt1 | contig 16280 bp, 17 predicted proteins | sample RumenRJG_04DNA_FD_203882 | JGI IMG/M metagenome (GOLD analysis project Ga0310695, IMG submission 203882) | Bovine rumen microbial communities from Lethbridge, Alberta, Canada - RJG_04 (v2) (version 2) | ecosystem: Host-associated > Mammals > Digestive system > Stomach > Rumen | place: Canada...
CCTGCCTGCAAAGCCGTTTGTATTTCACTTTCATCATGCACTTCAACGAGTGCCGAAAGACCGAGCATTTCACATACTGCAATATATTCTTTCAACTGACTTTCGGAAAGGATTGAGCATATCAGCAATACGGCAGACGCACCCAATAATTTAGCCTGATATATCATGTATTCATCAACGGTGAAATCCTTTCTTAAACAGGGAATTGAAACAGTATTTGCAATTTCTTTCAAATATTCGTCACTTCCCAAAAACCATTTCGGTTCTGTAAGGACTGAAATGCAGTCAGCCCCTGCTGTTTCATAGTCTTTTGCGATTTGCAGATAGGGGAAATTTTCGGCAATAACTCCCTTTGAGGGAGAGGCTTTTTTACATTCGCATATAAATGCAATATCGTCTTTTTTAAGAGCCTTTTCAAAAGGGAAGTCGCCTTTCGGGAGGGATAAAGCGAATTTTTTTATTTCATCAAGAGAGAGTTTCTTTTTTTGTTTTTCAACTCTTTGTTTGGCATATTCTGCAAGCTCGTCAAGTATTGTCATGCTGTTTCCTCCGAAGAATTGCTCACTTCAATGAACTTTTCAAGAGTTTCCATAGCCTTGCCCGAATCTATTATTTCAGCGGCAAGAGTAATGCCGTCTGCAAAGCTGTCAGCCTTTCCGCCTATGTACAAAGCCGCACCTGCATTCATCAAAACGGCATTTCTCTTAAAGCACTTTTCGCCTTTGAGAATATTTTTTGTAATTTCGGCATTTTCGGCAGGTGTACCGCCTTTTAAATCGTCTTTTGTACAGCGTTCAAAACCGAAATCTTCGGGTTTTATCGTGTAGGTTTTAAACCAGCCATCTTTTATTTCACAAATTTTTGTGGGGGCGGAAAGCGATATTTCATCAAGCTTATCCATGCCGTAAACAACCATTCCTCTTTTAACCCCAAGTTCAATAAGCACTTGTGCAAGAGGTTCTACAAGGTATTCGTCATAAACACCGAGTAACTGCATAGAGGGGGTAGAGGGGTTAGTAAGAGGTCCGAGAATGTTGAAAACCGTTCTGAAACCGAGTTCACGACGAATTGCACCGACATATTTCATGGAAGTGTGATATTTCTGAGCGAAGAAGAAACACATTCCGACTTTATTAAGGAGTTCAATGCATTTTTCGGGGGACTGTTCGATATTAACTCCGAGGGCTTCAAGACAATCAGCCGTACCGCATTTGGAAGAAGCGGCTCTGTTGCCGTGTTTGGCAACTTTCACACCGCCTGCCGCAGCGATAAGTGCAGAGGTCGTTGAAATATTAAAGCTGTGTGCATTGTCACCGCCCGTGCCGACTATCTCCAAAACGTCCATGCCTGTTTCCACTTTCGTTGCATGGTCACGCATAGCCGCTGCACAACCTGCAATTTCGGCAGTTGTTTCGGCTTTGGTACTCTTTGTGGAGAGGGCTGCAAGAAATGCCGCATTCTGTGTAGGAGTGGTTTCTCCGCTCATTATCTCATTCATGACGGTATAAGCCTCGTCATAAGTCAAGTCACCTTTGTTTACGATTTTTGCAATAGCCTCTTTAATCATTTTAAAATCTTCCTTTCTCTTTTTATAAGTTGATAAAGTTTTCAAGCATTTTACTGCCTTCGGGAGTCATGATGGATTCGGGGTGAAACTGCACTCCGAATATATTATATTCTTTATGCTGAACAGCCATGATTTCACCGTCATCTGTAACAGCGGTTATTTTTAAACAGTCGGGCATGGTTGATTTCTCTGCCGAAAGAGAATGGTAACGTGCAACGGGGGAATTTTTACTGCAATTTTTAAAAAGCGGGGAATTTGTATCAAGAGTGGCAAGAGACTGTTTGCCGTGCATAAGTTGTTTGGCATAAGTGATGTTTGCACCGAATGCCGAACATATTGCCTGATGTCCCAAGCAAACGCCTAAAATGGAGAAGTCTTTTCCCAATTCTTTTACAACGTCAATAATAATTCCTGCATTTTCCGGTCTGCCCGGACCGGGTGAAATAATGATTTTATCGGGGGAGAGAGCTTTTATTTCCTCAATGGAAAGTTCATCATTTCTTATTACTTTTATATCGGGGTTTATACTTCCGATAAGCTGATAAAGATTGTAAGAAAAGCTGTCGTAATTGTCGATAAGAAGTATCATAACAAATCCTCCTGTGAAAGTTCAAGGGCTTTTACAACGGCTTTTGCCTTGTTAATGCACTCTGTATATTCTTTTTCGGGTTCGGAGTCTGCAACAATTCCTGCACCGCTTCTGATAAAGACTTTGCCGTTTTTCTTGTAGGCAATTCTGATAGCTATACAGGTATCCATATTTCCCGTGAAGTCGATATAGCCGATAGCACCGCCATAAATGCCACGCTTGTTGTTTTCAAGTTCGCCTATGAGCTGGCAGGCTCTTATTTTGGGAGCACCCGAAAGAGTTCCTGCAGGAAGTACAGCCTCTATTGCATCAAAAGCATCTTTATCTTCACGGATAACTCCACGAACAGTTGAGCCGATATGCATAACGTGCGAATATCTTTCTATGGAATGGAGTTTTTCCACTTCGACAGTGCCGAATTGACTGATTTTTCCTAAATCATTCCTGCCCAAATCCACAAGCATATTATGTTCGGCAAGTTCCTTTTTATCGGAGAGGAGTTCTTTTTCAAGCAGTTTATCCTGTTCATCGGTTTTACCTCTGGGGCGAGTGCCTGCCAACGGAAATGTATGGAGAATGCCGTTTTCCAATTTAACGAGAGTTTCGGGTGACGCTCCCGCAACTTCCACATCTGTACCCGAAAAGTAAAACATATATGGTGAGGGGTTAATGGTTCTCAAAACACGGTATGTATTGAAAAGACTGCCCTCAAAATCAGCGGAAAGCCTGTTGGAAAGGACTATCTGAAAAATATCGCCCTCACGGATATGTTTTTTAGCCTTTTCGACCATAGAACAGAACTGCTCTTTATTGAAATAAGGCTTGACTTCTCCCAAAAGCCTGCCCGATTTTTCATTGAGTTTTTCACCGCTGTGAAGAAGTCGGGAAAGATTTTCTAATTCATTGACGGCTTTATTGTATTCCGTTTCATAGTCCTCAAGATGTATATTGGCGATAAGTATAATTTTCTGTTTGACGCTGTCAAAGGCAATGACTTTATCAAAAAGCATTAAATCAACATCTTTGAAAGCCTCGTTATTTTCGGTTTCACGCTTTGCGGAGGGTTCGCTGTATGTGATATAGTCGTATGAAAAATATCCCACAAGACCGCCCGTAAATGACGGGAGATAGTCAAATCTCGGACTTTTATAGTTTTGGAGTATCTGACGGAGATATTGTGACGGATTATTTGTTTTGAGTGTAATGTCGCCCAAATTCAAAACACCGTCTATGCAGTTGATTTCCATTTTAGGCTCAAAGCCTATAAAAGTATATCTGCCCCATTTTTCATCAGCCTGAGCGGATTCAAGCAGAAAACAATGTGAGGAGATTTTTTTGAGTATTCTCACAACTTCAATAGGTGTCGTAAAGTCCGAAAGCATTTCACAGCTTACGGGAAGAACGTTATAATTTTTTTCATCAGCAATTTTTTTCACTTCGTCAAGTGACGGCATAAATTTCATTTCTTTCACCCTTTCGATTTTTGCCGGTAAACGTCACTGAAAATTTCCTTTTGTCATTCTGAGGAACGAAGTGACGAAGAATCTTTTAAAGATTCCTCGCTTCGCTCGGAATGACATAGGGCAATTTATTTTGTCGTTTAATAGCAAATAAAAAACGCCCTCAACAGAATACACTTCTGTTAAGGACGAATAAAATGCTGTTTTATCCGTGTTGCCACCTTAATTCACGGGGGTTGCCCCATGCACTCGACAGGATACCACCATATCCCCGACAACTAACGTATGTCCCCACGTCATAGAATACTCGGATAAACATATCCTTTGACTATGCCCTCAGCGGTCCATTTGACAGCCTGTTTCATACCCGACTTTCAGCAACACGGGCTCTCTGTAAAGTCATAACTGCCGTTATCTCCGCCTCAACGGTTTGATATTTACTTATGGGAATTATATCATTACTTAAAGAGATTGTCAATACTTAATATTAAAAATCACCAATCGGATTTTTTGGATTATGTTTGAAAAAGCGGTAACTGAAAGCTGTTAATAAAATATGAATTTTTGATTAACTTTGAAAGAATTTGCTCGACTTTGGGAAAATGGGTGTTATAATTGAATTGTGAGATGAATTTCAATGCTTACGCATGGGAGGGTAGAATATGATTTATACACTTACACTAAACCCGTCTATTGATTATATAGTACATCTCAATAAATTTGTCAGCGGAATAACCAACCGTACAACAAGTGAAGAATACTATATAGGCGGTAAGGGGATAAATGTTTCATGCATTCTGTCGGAGCTTGGCATAAAAAGCACGGCTCTGGGATTTACGGCAGGCTTTACGGGTGACGCAATCGAAAAGGGCTTGCAGGAACAGGGAATATGTGCGGAGTTTATCAGACTTAAAAACGGTATCTCACGCATAAACATAAAAGTCAAGGCGGATAAAGAGAGTGAGATAAACTGTCAGGGACCGCATATTGAACAGGACGAGTTTGAAAAACTGCTTTCCTTGACTGACGAAATAAAAGACGGTGATACAATCGTACTTGCAGGAAGTATTCCGAAAACCGTTGCAGATGATACTTATGAAAGAATATTGAAAAGGCTGAAAGATAAAAATATAAGAATAGTCGTTGACGCAACAAAAAAACTGCTTGTCAACTGCCTGAAATACAAGCCGTTTTTGATAAAGCCGAATAAACAGGAAATTTCGGAGATATTTTCCGCAAAAATCGAGAGTGAGGAAGATATCAAATCCTACGCAAAGGAACTCAGAAAAATGGGTGCAAGAAACGTGATTGTATCACTTGGGGGAGAGGGTGCAATACTTTTTGCGGAGAATGGAAACATCTATAAAGCAGGCATTGTAAAAGACAAAGTGCGTAATACAGTCGGTTCGGGCGATTCCATGGTAGCGGGATTTATTGCAGGCTATGAAAAAACAGGTGATTATGCTTATGCATTGAAACTCGGCACGGCTTGCGGAAATGCAACGGCATTTTCATCGGGGCTTGCAAAGAGAGAAAAAATTGATGAAGTATTTTTAAAAATCTGCAATCCCGAACAACTGTTTTAATTTTTAAAGGAGAGTGTGATTATGGTATCAAAATTTTTAACGGTTACGAATGCACAAGGATTTCATATGAGGGTGGCAGGAACGTTTGTGTCGGCTATGGAAAAATATCCCTGTAAAGTGACGATAAAATTCAAAGGTAACGAATACAATGCAAAGAGTGTTTTCGATTTGATGACCGCCTGCACGAAATGCGGAAGTGAAATCGAGTTAATATGCGACGGTGAACAGGAAAATGAAGCACTTGCAGAGGGTGCAAAGATGATTGAGGACGGATTCGGTGAATAATTCATAATTCAGAATGCATAATGCATAATTGTGTGTGTTCAAAAAAGTTCTGAAATCGAGGGGATTTCGGGACTTTTTATATTTGTATTCAAAGGTTGATTTTTTGGTCAAATCCTGTTATTATAGTAAACGACAAAATAAATTGCTCCATGTCATTCCGAGCAAAGCGAGGAATCTTTGAAAGCTTCTTCGTCACTTCGTTCCTCAGAATGACAAAAGGAAATTTTCAGTGACGTTTACTATATTTTGTGTATGAGATGAAAGGGGGAGTTCAAAATTGACTTTCAATAAGAAGATGAATATTAAAATATGGCTGTCGGTGGGATTGGTGACGCTGATGTTTTTTCTGGCGGAGATACTGGGGGAAAAAGAGATGATTTTCCCCGAAACAGCGGCATTGGTAATAGGTGCATGGGTATCGCCAAAGCACGTATGGCGTACAAACCGTGAAAAAATGCTGTTATTTATGTCAATAGCGGCAGGTGCGGGATATTACATATCGGCATATATCGAAGATGCACCGATGTATTTGAAAATCGTTGTGGGAATGCTTGTATGCATGGCACTTGTGTTAATATCGCAGACGACTATGCTGCCGTTAATATCAGCGTGTATATTGCCGATACTGACGGAAGTGAATAATATTATTTATCCCATTTCGGTGATTATTCTAACGACAGCGGTCATATCCGTGCAGATTTTGCTTGAAAAGAAAAAATTAAAAAAAGTGTATAAATACAAGCCGATATTTTATGACGTGGGTTTGGAAATAAAAAGGTGGGTATTTATTATAATCGTGATGGCGGTAATGACGGGATTGGCATTGTGGCTTGATTTGAAGTTTATTATTGCACCGCCTTTGATAGTGGCATTTTGTGAGTTTACGTATAAGAAAAGCAGTGTGAGAAAAATACCTGTACCCATACTTATCATGCTGTCGCTGTCGGCATTTTTGGGGGCATTTACAAGACTTCTGTTATGCACGGCTTTGCATTTGCCTTTGACGGTGGCGGTGATAGGGGTAATCACTTTGGTGCTTTATGCAATGAAAATGATAAAAGTATATTTTCCGCCTGTCGGGGCGATAGCACTTCTGCCTTTTATCATAAGTGAAGATGAGTTGTATTTTTACCCTGTGGAAGTCATGCTTGGGGGAATAGTGTTTGTTGTATTGGCAATGGTGTTCGGAAATCTTGTAAAAACCACGCCCCTGCCCGAAAAGAAAGCGGAACAGGGGGAAACAAAATGAAATATTGTTATGAATGCGGTGAAAAGCTGACGGAAAGAGAACTGGAAAATGAGGGAACAGTGCCGTACTGTGAGAAGTGCGGGGAATACAGATTTCCGATATTTTCAACGGCTGTGAGTATGATAGTTGAAAATCCCGATAAGACAAAAATTCTTCTCATACAGCAGTACGGCAGAAAAAATAATATTCTTGTTGCAGGGTATGTGAATAAAGGGGAGAATGCAGAAAATGCAGTCATTCGTGAAGTCATGGAAGAAACAGGGCTGAAAGTGGTTGACATGAGTTTTAATAAAAGTGAGTATTTTGAAAAGACAAATACATTGATGCTGAATTATTCATGCAGGGTGGAAAATGAAAGTTTGGCACACCTGAATACAGGGGAAGTTGACAAAGCACAATGGTTTACGCATGAACAGGCTTGTGAAAATATAAAGCCCGACAGCCTTGCGAAAAAATTTCTTTTTCATTATCTGGGAAAGTGAAAATCACGGTCAGACATATTATACAGCCTGACCGTGATTTTTTTATCATGTATCACTGATAGAAAGGAGAGTTCTTATTCTCTCTGCATTTCCCGAAAGGTATAAATAACCGAAAAGTGCTTCAAGCCCCGTTGCATAGTGGTATTCCCGAGTACGTTTATGTGCATGGGAGGTATGGGCATTTCTGCCCCGTCTGAAAATGTCCGTTTCTTCTTCTGTGAGAAACGGCTCTATTTTTTGGAATAACTCTGCCTGTGCCTCACATCTCACACGCTCGACTTTTAATTGATTGAGTTCCTTAACAGGTCTGTTGGCACTGCACACTATTTCCTCACGGACAAATAAATCATATACACCGTCACCGATAAATGCAAGGGTGAGAGGGCTTAATTGTTTGGGGTCGCATTCATATTCCGTCAATCGCATATATTTTTACTCCACAAACTCAAATTCAACATCATACATACTGACCGTATCGCCCTCGTTAATGCCTGCATCTTTAAGGGCATCTATCACTCCCGAATTGATAAGGACTCTTTGGAAGTACTGCAAAGACTCGGAGTCGTCAAAGTTCACTCCCCTGAGCACTCTCAAAAGCCATTCAGCCTCTACAAAGTATATATCATCATTTTTGGTTATCTTTACAGACTGTTTTTGAATTTCATCTTCGGGGATTACGGGGGGCTGTTCGGGTTCATATCTGACTACGGGAGGGAGTTTTGAAAGCTGTTCCTGTATTTCTTTCAAAAGAGGCTCTGTTTCATAGTTGATAGCCGCCATTATCGGAAAGAATTTGTATCCTTTGCTTTCGACATAGTTTTTGAAGTCCTCAACAACTTCGTCATCTGTAAGGTCGCATTTATTGCCTGCCACAATCATAGGTCTTTTGGCAAGTTCGGGGTTGAATTTTTCAAGCTCGGAATTGATAGTTTCAAAGTCTTGTTTCGGGTCACGCCCCTCACTGCCCGAAACGTCAACCATGTGAACGAGAAGTCTGCACCTTTCAACGTGACGCAGAAATTGATGTCCCAGTCCCAAGCCCTCATGAGCACCCTCTATCAGTCCGGGAATGTCTGCCATGACAAAAGAACTTTCATTCATTTTAACAACTCCCAAAACGGGGGTTATGGTTGTAAAGTGATAGTTGGCAATAATAGGTTTTGCCTCGCTGACAACGGATATAAAAGTAGATTTGCCGACGTTTGGGAAACCCACTATTCCCACATCTGCAAGAAGTTTCAATTCAAGCTGTACTTCAAAGCTTTCACCCGGCATACCTGCCTTTGCAAAACGTGGAGTTTGTCTTGTGGGGGTGGCAAAATGGGTATTGCCCCAGCCGCCTTTTCCGCCTTTTGCAACGGTAACGGGTTCACTGTCGGATATATCCGCCAATATTCTGCCCGTCTGATATTCTTTTACAACTGTTCCAAGCGGTACTTTTATGATTAAATCGGGAGCTTTTTTGCCGTTGCACCTGCCGCCCCTGCCGTTTTCGCCTTTTTGGGCGGTATATTTTCTTTTATATCGGAAATCGGCAAGCGTGGATAAATTGGTATCTGCAATAAATACGATGTTTCCTCCACGTCCGCCATCGCCCCCGTCGGGACCGCCCGACGCAACATATTTTTCTCTGTGAAAAGCAACCGCACCGTCACCGCCATCGCCTGCTTTTATCAATATTTTCGCTGTATCTACAAACATATAAAAAATCCTCCTTTTTATGCAAGCCTGTAAACTTTGTAAGTTCTTCCGAACATCTCGTGAATGCCTATATATTCAAAGTTTTTGGTTATGGAAAGGTTTTTGTAAAAAGACACTATTTTATCATCAAAATCCTTTTCATAAATTTTAGTGTCGGTTAATTTTTTGGTTTTTGTGTCGTAATGGTCAATGTAATAAAAAGGTTCAAGAGGGTTATCGTCATCAAAATAGGAGTAGGCAGGGATATTGAGAAGCAAATAAACAGGCTTGTCTGTTTCAAGGCTTTCAAGCCGTTCTTTATAGTCCTCCTGACCGCCTATGTATGTCACAAAGACCTTGTCTGCATCATAGATGTCCGCAGGCAGATAGTCCATCATCCACATTTCCGAGTATTCCGCAGCGGTAAAAATGCATTCCGCATTGTTTGTCATATCCCTAATATTTTCTATATATACTCCATTGGAAAATGTATAATGCGTGATAAATGCAGAAAACCTTATAAAAGTTATAAAAATCATAATCACTGCAAAAATCTGTTTTTTATATTTTGCCCATGAGAAAATAAAATACACTGTCAAAGCGATAAAGAGTGCTGCCAGAGGATATATGATAAACAGGTATCTGTCAACATACAGCATAGTCATAAATACAACGGTGTATGACGTAAGTGCCATGATTGTAACTATGCCTGTAAGAATGACCCATGAGATAAAATTGATATTTTTAATTCTGCCCCATATTGACGGCAGGATATTTCCGAAATTGATGTTTTTGATTTTGGCAGGGAAGGACTTTATTTTTTTGACAAGATTTTTAACAAAGCTTTTATCTCTGAAAAGATAGAGTACGGGCAATGAAAGGATTATGACGGAAACGGCTATCGAGGTGAGAGTTGGTATCCAGAAAATAAGTCCTGCTTCCGTGACGGGAAAGAGTGCATCAAGCAAATATCTGATACAAAGGTAGAATTGTTTAAAAAACGGGGTTTGTGTATGTCCCGTTTCCGAAAGCATATTGGGGATATAGGCAGGATATATGACTGCCGCAGCGGCAACCGAACCCAAAAGCGAAAAACCGTATGCCAAAAATACTTTGAATTTTCTTTTGCATAAATATCTTATACAGAACATCACAGCGGTGACAAATGCGACAAACAAAAATAAATATTGTGTCAATGCACCGCATATTGTAATGATAATAATGGGGACAAGCTGTTTGAAAAGCGGTTTGTCGTCGGCTGCAATAAGCTTTGAATGGAGATAGAAAAATATAACTGTCCACATGGAAAGCATACAATACATTCTGATAAAAATCGTTAGGTCAGCCGCTGCTGACGAAAATCCCCAGAATATGCACACTATCAGTGCAAGGTATTTTGATTTGAGCAAATTTTTTGACAGCTTATACAAAAATATCTGAGTGACGATAAAGCATATAAAATTGACTGCATAGCCGAATATAAATGAGAAAGTGTCGGGGAAAAATGAGCATACGGTGTGCAGCACGGCATAATACAGGGGCGGGTGTCTGTCCATGGACTGATTATACCATACCGAATCATATCGGAACTGCTCGCCCTTTTGAACGGTCACATAATTTCTTATCACATCGCCCGAAATCCAGTGATTTAGGTTATGTTCATGTTTTTCGCCTAATACCGACCTTACCCTGTCGGTATCGAGATACGGCTCATAAAAGCTGTTGGCAAGACCGTAGCTGAATATTTCGTCGGAGTGACAGCTTTTCTTTTCATTGACAATAATCCTTGTGATATTGGCAAGCTGTAAAATAATCAGGAGTGCCAGCAGAACAGGCATAAAATATTTTTTATCGGTAATTTTCAAAATTTTATCTTTCATACGAAAACCTCTGTCAACAAAAAAGAGCCTCGACTTACGCCGAAGCTCTCTCCAATTCAAAATTACTCAGCAGCGTACACAGAAACCTGCTTGCGGTCACGTCCCAGACGCTCAAACTTTACTTTACCGTCAATGAGGGCAAAGAGAGAGTCATCTGAACCACGTCCCACGTTGTTGCCGGGGTGGATATGAGTTCCACGCTGTTTTACAAGGATATTTCCTGCAAGAACAAACTGACCGTCTGCACGTTTTGCACCAAGACGCTTGGACTCTGAATCACGACCGTTTTTTGTAGAGCCACCGCCCTTTTTGTGAGCGAACAACTGTATATTGATTTTCAGCATTTTATATTACACCTCCGTAAAAATCACTTTCAAATATTTCGGGTACTGTTCACGTGTATTCATCAAATGAAGCTTGAAACCCGAAAGAATGTCACAGCACCTGTCTGCATCTTTATCGGAAATCATTAAGTACATATCCCCGTCATCGGCACTTGCCTGTGCGTCTGCACATATTATATCCGTAACGGTATTGACTGTCATATAGGCGGCTGAGGAAACGAATGCACAGAGCACATCTTTTCCATATTCCTCCATGCCCGAATGACCTGTAAGATGAAATCCGACAATTTTTTTTTCCTTAACAAACAATTCTGCTTTTATCATGCCTCGATTGACTGAATTTCAACCTTTGTATAGAACTGTCTGTGTCCCATTTTTCTTTTTTCGCTCTTTTTGGGCTTGTAAGTAAATACAGTAATCTTCTTGCCCTTGGCAGTCTTGATAACCTTGCCTGTAACCTTAGCACCCTCTGCGTCGGAACCGAATTTAATTCCGTCATCTGTGCCTACTGCAAGCACTTTGAATTCAACGACTGCATCGTTTTCAGCTTCAAGCTTTTCAACATATACAACGTCACCGTTTGCTACTTTGTACTGTTTTCCGCCTGTTTCGATAATTGCGTACATTTCTTTGCACCTACCTGTCAATTCAAGCTCGCTGCCGTAGGCGTGACAAAACGTCATCTTCCAAAAAGCCCACAGTATGCGGCTCTCTTATCATAACATATCAAAAGCTTACTTGTCAAGCAATTTTTGTACAAAAAAATCAGGGCAGGAAATATTTTTTTCCGCCCTGACGGATTCATTTTGGCAATCAGTCGTACTTCTCGAAAAATTCCATAAGCTTTGCAAAAGAACTTTCAGTCAGTTCGTCTGTCGAATTGTAGTGAAGCAAGAGGCTGCCCTCATCATCGGGGTCACGGAGATTTTCGGGCACGGTAAAATTAAGGCTTGCAAGGTACTCGTCCCAATGTGCGAGTTTCCAAACGTCCCTGTCGGAATTTCTCTTTATCATTCTCTGGTGGCAGACTTCGGGTTCTGTCACTATCCATATTACCGTCAATTTTGCACCGTAGCCTTTCAGCTTTTCACGCAAATCGGCTATATATTTATCATCTCTTATTTCCTGAGTGAACGGTGCATTGACCATTACGATATTTTCATATTTCAATGCTTCAAACGCAAGGTCCATTATTACGTCATATTCGGGATTGCGGACATACTTTTGAAAAAACTCCGAACTTCTGTTATAAGGTTCATTTGCTACTTCAAATATTTTCTTTGAAAGGGGTATGAGAGTATCTTTATCAAGATAGACAATATGTTTTATCTCGGTTGCAAGTCTTTTTGAAAGCTTAGTCTTTCCGCAGGCGGGCGGTGATGTCACAAATACCATTCTTTTTTCCATTAGTTAAAACTCCCTTAATTAAAATCATATCCGCTTTCACGGACATAAAACACTATTTAAATATCTCTCTGATATATAATAACATATCCATACAAAAAAATCCATATATTTTATAAAAAAAATTTATCTTGTCTGTAAGCTGATATGTGCGGTAATTGCTCATTGCTCATTGCTAATTGCTAATTGTTCAGTCGGCATTGGCTTTTGCAATTTCGTCTATTTTGTCGGCAATACGCAAAAATGCATCTGTCACTATGGGGTCGAATTTTTTTCCACGCTGTTCTTTGATGTTTTCAAACACCTCTGAGGTAGGCATAGCGGCTTTATAAACTCTTTTTGCGGAGAGTGCGTCAAAGTAATCTGCGATTGTCATTATTCTTGCACACAGGGGGATTTGTTCGCCCTCTATTCCATAGGGATAGCCCGAACCGTCCCAGCTTTCATGATGATACAGAGCCACGCTTTTAGCGACTTTCAAAAACTCCTCATCTTCTATATCGGACATAGACTGTTCTATAATTTTTTTTCCGTTGACGGTATGATTTTTGATTGCTTCAAATTCTTCTTTTGTCAGTCTGCCGGGTTTTTGTAGGATTGCATCGGGAACGGTTATTTTTCCTATATCATGCAGAGGTGCGGAAAATACCGTATCATGCATATATCTTTCCGTCAGTATGTCATTATAATCTCCGTGACGTTTCAGCTCGTCTATCAGGGCGGCAACATATTCACTTGTTCTTTTAACGTGCTTTCCCGTGCTGCCGTCACGAGCCTCTATGATATTGGCAAAACTTATGATTATCTGGTGCTGCATATTTTCGATTGCTCTTATCTTTTCATCTACACTTATATCAAGTTCACTTCTCTTGCTGTCAACAGAGGAAAATATTCTTGCCGTGTATATTGCCGTGACTATGAAGCTAAGCGTTACATTCACTATCAGCAGACCTACATTCACTCCGTAGGGCAAGACATACAATGGATTTTTATTATTATAGAATATCACGAGATAGAGGAATGTCACACACGCTATAAATATGATGATGTTTCTTACATACTTCATGAGTTTTCCTTTATTTCCGATAAGTGCCGTCATAAATATAAGCGGTATCATTAAGTACTGAAAGCCCGACTGCAAGCCGAAAAGACTGACGCTGCATATCTGATGTAAAAACAGTTCAAAGCAAGTTAATAATATACAAGGCAGCCATGAGCCTTTGAAATATTTCAGCATGATGACAAAGACGGCATATAATATTACGCCTATCATGTCAAACGTCTGCATGGTAGTTATGCCGAAGTATGTAAACACAAGCATATATATTGTGTGCAGTACAAGGCATATCAGAAAAAACATATTCAGCGGTGCGGTAAATGACGCAAATGCCGCATAGTCTTTATCATCGTTATATGCAGGTGTGCCAACAAAAAAATTGATAAGCTTATTTTTTTTATCTTCATTCATATATCAAACACATCTTTCTTATTTCAAATTCATAGTAGTATTATAATATATTTTTTCAAACTTCGCAATATATTTTTATAATATATACATATATTTTTTACAAAAGGGGCTTTTGTATGTATATTTCACTAAAATTAAATAAGCTGCTTATGCTTTCGCTTTTGGGAGCAGTCATGCTTTCCGTAATATGCACGGCTGTTTTTCAAACAACCACACCTGTTTCCATGCAGGCACAACCCGTTAAACTTGCTGTAATTATGTATCATGGATTGGTTGACGACACCTCCAAACAAAACCAATATTTTATTGATACAAAATATTTTGAGGAGGACTTGAAATATATCACTTCAAAGGGCTATCACACGATTTTTGCAAGTGACTTGACAGATTATTTTGAAAAAGGCACTCCCTTGCCCGAAAATCCCATAATGCTTACATTTGACGACGGTTATTATAATAATTATGCATTTGCCTTTCCGCTTCTAAAAAAATACAACTGCAAAGCTGTCATCTCTCCGATAGGCATTGCAGCCGACCAAGCCGAAAATGATACAAAACAAAATACTTTTTATTCCCAGTGCAAATGGAGTCAGCTGAAAGAAATGCAGGATTCGGGGCTTGTTGAAATTCAAAATCATACTTATAATTTACATCACATAGACAACGGCAGAAGCGGTGCAAAAAACAATCCCGATGAAGATTTTAACGCATATAAAGCCATGCTTACGGCAGACCTTGAACAATTCAATACCCGTATGTATGACGAACTCGGCACTTATCCCAATTCCATTGTATTTCCTTTCGGCTCGTTTTCAAGCGATACGCTTACAATCGTCAAAGAAATGAATTTCAAAGCCGCCTTTGACTGTGAGGAAAAGTTGAATTTACTTTCCTCCCAAGATGACCTTTTCCGCATACACCGCTTTTTAAGACCAAACAATATGTCATCAAACAATTTCTTCGAGAATATCTATAAAGAGAGTGGAGTGTGAGGAGTGGAGAGTGGAGTGATTTGCCGTTCAACTCCACTCCCAACTCTCCACTCTCCACACTAAATAGGAGGTAATTTTTATGCCAAGCGTGTTTTTAAGTCCGTCAACTCAGGAATTCAACCCCTATATTGACGGCGGTAATGAAGAATATTACATGAATATTATTACAGATGCACTTATTCCGTATCTTGAAGCAAGCGGAATTGAATATGAAAGGAATGACCCTTCAAAGACTTTTGCCAATTCCGTGAGGCTTTCCAATCAAGGCAATTTTGACTTGCACCTTGCCCTGCATTCCAATGCCGCACCGCCTGCCAATGCAGGGCAGGCGAGAGGTTCACAAGTTTATTACTATGCCGACAGCGTTCAGGGAAAACGTGCCGCCAATATCTTTGCAAACAATCTCAAAGAAATTTATCCCATTCCCTCGAAAGTCGAAACCGTTCCCACAAAAACGCTCGGTGAACTTAACCGCACAAAAGCACCTGCAATTCTGATTGAATTGGCATACCACGACAATCCCGATGACGCAGAGTGGATACGTGACAATATAGGCACGATTGCCCAGAATTTAGCCGTGTCCGTCAGCGACTTTCTCGGCATAAAGGAAAATCAGCCCATGCCCATGAAAACAGGAGTTGTCACTACACAAAATTCCAATTTAAATCTCCGTGCAGAGCCGTCTGTCAATGCCCGTATTGTCGGCAGAATCCCAAACGGCTCAACGATTGCCATTCTCGGAAATGTCGATAATTGGTATCTGACAAAGTGGAACGGTGTTTCGGGATATGTTTCGGCAGAATATGTACAACTGAGATAAATTTTATTTGTGATATTCCGAAAATCTATTTACAAATCATAAAATTTATGGTATATTAAATAAAATATTATTCAAACGGAGGATTATTAAAATGAAAAAATTTGTCTGTTCAGTATGCGGCTATGTTTATGAGGGTACGGAAGCTCCCGAAAAATGCCCTGTCTGTAAGGCTCCCAAAGAGAAATTCAACGAACTCAAAGCTGATATGGCTTTTGCAACCGTTCACGTAGTAGGCGTTGCCAAAGATGCCGCAAAGACCGTTACACCCGAATATTATGAAGAACTCCATGCAGACCTCGTTGCCAACTTCAATGGTGAATGTTCGGAAGTAGGTATGTATCTTGCTATGGCAAGACAGGCTGACCGTGAGGGTTATCCCGAAATCGCTGCCGCTTTCACAAAGTACGCTTTTGAAGAAGCCGAACACGCTGCAAAATTTGCCGAACTGCTCGGTGAAGTTCTCACAGACAGCAC
>Ga0310695_10008203_pt1 | contig 16279 bp, 17 predicted proteins | sample RumenRJG_04DNA_FD_203882 | JGI IMG/M metagenome (GOLD analysis project Ga0310695, IMG submission 203882) | Bovine rumen microbial communities from Lethbridge, Alberta, Canada - RJG_04 (v2) (version 2) | ecosystem: Host-associated > Mammals > Digestive system > Stomach > Rumen | place: Canada...
ATTAAATGCTGCGATTGAGTCTTGGATGCACGGAATGAGGCTTGAAGAGAATGTAAGAAGTTTTTTCAGCTTCAAAATGCCTTCTCCGTCTATACCTCGAAACTATGTTGAAAAGGCTATTGAACGCTATGAAGAGCGAACTGCTATAGAGAGAAAAGCTATGTTAACAGAAAGCTCTTTGACCTTTTGGCTTGGGGGAAAGATAGTTTATTGTGCAAATACTCTCATTTGGACATTTATGCAAAGTGAAGAGAGATTAAATCTAGCGACAGACTTGAACGCAAAGAAAGTTGCAGAACTTTTGTATGCTCTTCGTCCCTCTGTGGTGAATAGCGAGGCAAGAAAAAACGCCCTCGAATATATTCCTGCAAAAGTATTGCAGAAACTTCGAGGACGTGGTCTTTGTCTTATGCCTCAATGGAACAGCTTAAAAAGCGATTAGTAGACCATTGTAAAAAACGATGCAAATACAACTGTTAAAAGTCCTGCTACAGCGATAGAAAGACCGCTCATAGCTCCTTCAACTTCTCCCATTTGTATGGCTTTTGTTGTGCCTAAAGCGTGGCTTGCTGTTCCTATTGCAACTCCCTTTGCTACAGGCTCTGTTATATGAAAAAGTTTTAAGACATTTTCTGCTAAAACATTGCCTGTAATTCCTGTTACCATAATTGCACCGACTGTAATAGCCACAATTCCGCCATACTGCTCGCTGAGTGCAATTCCTATCGGTGTTGTGATTGATTTTGGCAGCATTGAAACGAATTGCTGATGGTCAAGTTTAAAGATGAATGCACCTGCTGCAATCATAAGCATACAAGTTACAACACCAGAAATTATTCCGCCTAAAATTGCTTTCCAGTTGTCTTTTAGCTTTTGCAGTTGCTCATAAAGAGGAATTGCAAGGCAGACTGTTGCAGGGGTTAGCATATATGATATGATTTTTGTGCTTTCAGTGTATTTCTTTGTGTCGATTTTGAAGAACATTAAAAATGCGATTGAAATCACAATAGCAATAAAGAGCGGATTAAAAATGGCAAGTTTTAGCTTTTTGTTCAAAAATAAGCCTATTCCGTATGCAATAAATGTGAACAAAACACCCATAAATACAGTTTGTTCAAATATCTCTTTTACCTGATTCATTTTTTGCCGCCTTTTTTTGAAGTTTTGATTATAAGCTGTGTAACACTTCCTGAAGCTATCATAACGCCGAGTGTTGATACAAAAGCCAATATCAATAGTTTCCACCATGCGCCTTGAATGACAGAAAGATTGTCGATAATTGCAACTGACGGCGGAATAAACATCAAAGGCATTGCTTCAAGCAAAAAATTGGAAGTTTCTTTTACTGCGCTTACAGGGAAAATCTTAAAGTAGAGCGACAAAAACATCAGCAAAAGTCCGTATATGCTTGCGGGTATCGGCAGAGGCACAATGCGGTTCAAGGCTTCTCCTAAAAATGAAATAGCAATGATAATCACAAATTGCTTTATATATCGCATTTCCTTTTCCTCACTAGATTTCTTTTTTTGCGTGTCGACCGCAGCTTTTCTTTTCGGGACAAAAGCCTAGTTCATCGCATTTTGGGTGCATACAGTTGTCTACAATCCATTTCCATTCATCAGAATAGTCAGACAAAGCTGTGCAAATATCCCTCATAAGCTCTCTGTATTCCCAATATGCCCTGCTGCACATTCTTTGTCTTGACATATCGACTAAAGAACGCAAATTACGTTTGTCTACGATTTTTGTTGTCATGCCTAAAGGCAAAATCATTGCGCAGTCTTCTTTAGGTGCGCCTAGAGAGAGGAGCGATTTGTATCCTTCTTGAATAGAGTGCATTGCTTTTTCATAAGCAGCTTTTGCCTCTGAATTACGCTCGATTGACGGAGGCGTTACAAACGAGAATCCGCTTTCATCAACATATCTTGTAGATTCTTGTAATCTTGTAGGACCGCCTGCAATATGAGTGTACCATTCGCGGATACAGCGTGCCGAATATCCCTCTATAACAAGCTCTATGGAAGCGTATTCCATCACTCTTCCGTGTCCGCTTTTTATGCACTCAATGGCTCGTTTTTTGTTTTTTTCAGCATTATCAGTTGGGCTATTCCAGCAAATACCCGCCATTTGCCCAATCTTTTGAAGCGGATACCGCGTTGTTTCTTCCAAAATAGTAATGTGTCCCATAACAAAAGAGAGTATAGCACTTTAACTAAAAATCTTATATAGAAAAACCGTTATTTTCCCCTGTACGCTCCAACAAAAAAATAGCTCTAGACATATCTGTCTAAAGCTATTTCTCTTGGAAATTAAAGCATTTATGCTTGTTTGCTTGCCTGCTTCTTTGCTATTGCAGCTTTTACGCCTTGCATAAATAGCTGATTTTGGTCTGTGCGGACATCGCCTGCGTTACCGACAGAACCGTCATCATTCATTCTGTAAATATTATTATTTACAGGTATTGAATAAGCAGGACTTGAAGCATTGTTTATCCACCAATCCAACACAGCCACAAACCTAAGCGTATATTTTATAAGATTTGCATTTGTGGCAGCTGTATCGGTTTTGCGCCTTGCTCCTAGAAGCACATCAAGCCTTTTTGATACTTCGTTTTGCAAAGAAAACTTGTATGGTTCCCACGGATTTTCAACGCCTGTGATAACAGCCTTTGTCTTTGCGCCTGCCTCAATTCTCTTTGCAAGTTCTCCTAAAATGTGGTGCAAGTAATCTGTTCTCATGAAAATAGAGCGATACGGAGAATTATTAATAGGTCTTTCAAGCACAAGCTGCTGGAACTTTAAGTGTGGTAAAAAATTATATTGTGCAGACCACATAAGCTCTGTAAGCTGCTTCTTTGCATATTGAGAGCTCATATAATCTGGTTGAGAAAGGGCTCTTCCTACAAGCTCGTTCAAAGTTCCGCAGTATTTTTTTTCAAACAGTTCTTCTCTGTACTTTGCCCAATCACCAAAGATGTCGTTTAGAGAGTCTTTTTCGTCTAAAAGATCTGGGTCGGCTTCAAGTTTGAAGTTTATGTTTCTACAGCCTTGGAATGCGTCTTCGATAATGCGCATAAGCACGACTGTAACCATAAGAGGATTCTTTGGAGAGATAAGACCGAACTCATCATCAAAGTCAAAAATTGGCTGGAAGTAAGGATACATATCTGGGAAAGTAGAGAGCTTGTTAAAGCCTGCTTCTGGGAACATCTGTTCCAAAAGTTTCAAGCCACTTCTCACGCTTTCGTCAAAATCGCCGATTGTGCGAACAGTCTCTGCTTTTTTCTCACCTTCCTTTTTCTTTCCTATGCTATCAGGTGAATCGAGTTCTAATCCTGCAGCATCTCCTGTGTTTGTCTCTTCTTCAATCTTTTCTGCTTTTTGTTTCTTTTCTGCTGTTAAAAGGTCAAATTTTGTCATAGAAAGGAACATCAAAAGATTTGAAATCTGCGCTCTGAAAAAGTCTGGATATGTAACATAGACTGTACAACTCATTCTCATCAAGAGCGGATAAAGCCCTCGGATAACTCTTTCATAGATATACATCCATTCACTAGAAGCGTCTTTGATGATTTTCTCTAGCTTTCTTTTTTGTACACCAGGGAGTATTGTGATTTCATCATAAATATCATGTAAAATCTTAGAAACCCTGTTTTCTCCGAGATAGTAAAGAGTAATCATTGGACGGAACATAGCTCTTACAATGGGAACAAGCATAGGAACTGTAACGTCGCTACTCTTTTTTGCCAAAGATTCGTAAAGACTTTTTATGTCGTGCATTGACCAATTTCCTACGAGCTTTAAGAATCTCATATTTAGCGATTGGTCTTCTTGTATTCTCATTTGAAAAGTTGCAGGAGCAAGCTGTATTGCCATTTGTACAGATTCTGTAAATGAGGACAAATGCGCTATGTAAGTTTTAAGCGTGTAATCGATAAAAGAAGGAGCAACTTTGTCTTTGCTTTTGCTAAAAGCCCTTAAAAAGTTAAACACACCAAAGTTTTGTTTGATTTTGTAAGGAGATGACATCATTAAATGGTCAATTTGCTGAGCCACTTTGTCAGACACATACGGCAAATTGTTAGAGTCAACCTTTTCGCCTGTTTTGGTTGTGGTTTGAGCTTGAGAAGAGCTTGCAATACTTCCCTTGTTCTCGCCCTTTTTTGCGTGGGCATAGGTACGGCGGGGAAGAGCAGAGTAATCTATAGGGCGGTCTTTTTCTACAAATACTTCTCCGCCCAAGATTTTCGCCATTCTTTTAGCTTCTTCGTCGTCTATATTGCCCAGATTAGCTCTTGTTTTTTCCAGTGTACCTGGTTCGTATATTGCCTTAGGTCTGTTTGACATTTTCTTCTCCTTAAACTCTTCCTGTTTTCCTCTATCTATAATCTTAACAAGTTGTGCTTTGCAATTCCAGATAGTTGCTTAAATGCAATTTTCTCACCGTTTTTTGTTAGTAAAGCTCCCTCAAATGTGCCGTATATTATGTGATAGCGAGTGCGGAAAAGAAACAAACTGAGAGTTCTTGCAGTATCGCTAATTGGAGTAAAGACCAAATCCACCATTCCGTCAGTGTCTTGTATGTTCCATCTTCCATTTAATCCGTGAGGATGTGTTATTCTTATCGGCGGAAGAGGTGTCATATCTTTGTCTATAAATAGGGCATTTGCATTATATTTGTCTGCATTAACAGTTTCATTAGAAGAAGTCTCTATTCTGAATACTACTTTTTTGCCTCTAACGATGCCCATTCCTGTTACAAATTCATCTCGTGAGCGGAACAAAAGGTATGTGCGTCGTAAGTCTATAAAGCCCATTCCGTCTGAATCTTCCATCGTCTTTGTTTCTTGTCCTGGGGGAGTAAGACTTATAGAGCCGTGCAGTGAAAATGCAAGTTGGTAAGAAGCCGAACAACGACGCATAGACGGATATGGAACAACGTGAATTGCATCTCCTATCACGTCTTCGTCAAAATGAGAGATAAGAGCGCAATAGCTGTCTGGTCTAGCGTTATCGCCTTTCATGCTAAACAAAAGAGAAATCCTGTTTTTATCTCTGTCCCAACTAATGCGGATATAGCGAACTCTGTGATGACTTGTAGAAATAAATGCGCGGAGTTCATGTGGAATAAGGCGACGACGAGGACGCATAATATGGCGGTATGCAAATCGCTTCCCTGTACTTTTTTCCAAAAATACCACATCTGTGTAAGCAAGTATTTTTATGTCGTTTATTTCGACTGTGCCGATAAAATCTCCTACAGAAAAGGTGTAAGAGATTTTACTTTTGATGCGAATGTTTGTAACAAAAGGCGGAAGCGGCACAACTCCAAAAGGCATATAAATACCCCGAATATCGAGCCTGTTTAATACGCCCCGAAATGAGCCGAATACTGGCTTTTTATTTTGGATAAGAGATTTAGGTGGCTCTAAAACTTCTCGTGTATACACAGTTTTTCCTCAAGATTGTTTATTTTCTAAAAGTCTTCTAAAAGTGAAAAGCCTTTGAGAAAAATTATTCTCTTCCTAAGATGCGGAAATGCTTGTCGACGAGATTAAGACGTTGACAGCCTCCTGCTGTAACAAGCACTAAATCTTCGATTCTAACACCGAACTTTCCGGGAAGATAAACACCAGGCTCAATAGAGAAAATCATTCCCTCTTTTGTGTATCCATTATTTGAAGAGCTCACATCTCCTGCTTCGTGTTCGCTTTGACCTATGAAATGACCTAATCGGTGTGTGAAATATTCTCCAAAGCCTGCTTCTTTTATTACATCACGAGCTGCTGCGTCTATGTCTGAAAATTTCACTCCAGGCCCTATCATGCTCTCTGCTTTTTCATTAGCTTGTCGCACAAGGTCATGGATTTTGATGTATTCTTCGTCTGCGCTTTTAAAGAAGTTTGTTCTCGTCATATCAGAGCAATATCCATTCTTTCTGCAACCCATATCGATTAAAACGCAATCACCTGCTTTAATTACAGTGTTATCGCTTTCGTGGTGTGGGTCTGCGGCATTTGCTCCAAAAGAAACTATTGTGTCAAAGCTCTCTCCTTCCGCGCCTTCTGCTCTAAAGCACCTGCCGATATACTCAGCAACTTCTTTTTCTGTAACGCCCTCGCGGACAAAGTCGAATGCTTTTTGAATACAGATGTCGTTAATGCGAGAAGCATCTTTCATCAACTGCTGCTCGTGGCTGTCTTTGCATGCTCTTACATCGTCTACACAGCTAGAGCCTACGGAAAATCTTGCTCCCTTAGCTCCAATCATTAGCGGAATCAAAAAGCGAGCGGGGAAAATCTTGTCAACTCCAATCACACCAGAGTGAGTTATATTCTCCGCAACGATTTTTACAGCATCGTCTGTATCGCTGTACCAAATGTTCTCTAAATCATTTTCAGGCACATTGAAAAGTCGATTTACGAAAAGTTTGATGTTGCCGTCTTTTTCGAGATATAGCGCATAAAGCCTCTCATAAGGATTGTTCCAAATCCCTGTGAGATACCAAATACTTTGCGGGTCTGAGATGAGAAGACCTGAAAACTTCTTTTTTTCCATTTCAGTGCGAACTTTCTTTATTCGCTCTTCAAATAAACTCTCCATTTTAATTTCCCTCTAGCTTTTTGCCGTCAAGAACTGCACTTGTCAAAATGCCGTTTTCATATACTAGCTTCAAAGAAAAGAAAGGAGCATCTTCGGCAAGCAATCTCAAAAAAATCTTATCGCCTTCCCAAAGCTCCAACTTTTCAATGTCGCTCTTTTTAACCCATTCTAGCTTTCCTTCGTCGCATTCTCTTTCTCTGCCAGAAGTTCCCGTAAAGCTGTCCGCTGTGTATACGCACATATACTCATTGAAATCGTTGTCAGATACAAACGTAACAATTCCGCGAAAACGCCACGAAGTGAGAGTAAGACCAGTTTCTTCTTTTACCTCTCTCAATAAACATTCTTCGGGGCTTTCATTTGCTTCAAAATGTCCTCCGACTCCAATCCATTTATCGTGATTGATGTCGTTTTTTTTCGTAACACGATGAAGCATTAAATAGCAATCATCTTTTTCTATGTAGCATAATGTGGTAAGAGCAGATTTTGCCATTATTTTGCCTTTGAAAGTTCCTTTGCAAACTCTCTTTTGTCTTTTTCTTCTGCTTCTTTGTACAAAATAGCAGTGTTTCCGATAATGCGTACAACTGTAATATCGGTCTGTTCCTCAAGGCTTTTCATAAGCTCTTGCTTTTCTTCCTTGAATTCATTGAACTTAATCTTGATAAGCTCATTTGTCTTCATCACGTTTAAAATGTGATTAACGATTTCAGGAGATAAGCCGCCCTGACCCACTTGCACAACTGCACTCAAACTCTGCGCGTGTCTTTCCAAAACCTTGCGCTGTTTACTGTTCAATTCCATCATATATATTTAATATACCGATAAATTCCCATCTTTGCAACAGGCAAGATAGTGTTATATAAAATCCTCAGGCAATGGAGCTTCAATCGTCATCATTTCATTCGTTACAGGGTGAGGAAAGGTGAGTGAGTGCGCGTGTAGCATAATGCGACTCCATTCTTTTCCGCCATAAAGCTCGTCGCCCAAAATCGGCAATCCCAAAGAAGCCAAATGCACGCGGATTTGATGAGTGCGCCCAGTCTTTGGCATCGCGTCAATGCCGAGCGCGTCAAGTCCGCCGTTTTTCAAAAGCTCGTCTGCGCTCTTCACGATTTTTCGCCTTGTCGCCACCGAAAAATCCGTATGCGCCCAAAGCCCGCCGTCTTTTTCTTTCACTGCTCCCCATTTTGCCCGCTCGCTCTTTTTTGAAATGCGTCCCAAAAAGTTATCGACTTGAAATTGCTTTGGCGGAAGCTCTTCGCCTTTTGAAAAGCGACCGCTCGCGACGTAAGGGTCGGCGCAGACAGCACGATAAATCTTTTGTGCTGTGTGGTTTTCAAACATATCGTGAACCGCCTTGTTTACGTCGCGCTTTTTGGTAAAAAGAATTACCCCGCTCGTTTCCCTGTCGAGTCGGTGCATTATGCCAACATAGGGCGGATTTCTCAAAGCGGGATTTTTCGCCCAAAGGTATCGCACAACTGCGTCATGCAAATTGTCCCGCTCCTCTTGGAAAGTGGCTTCTGTGGGGAAAAATGCAGGCTTGTTGACCAAAATTATAGCCTCGTCCTCAAACAAAACATCTTTATCGGTCAGCTCAAAAGCGATGTCATTGACTTCTTTTTCTGCGAAAAACTTTTCTCTGTCGAGCGAAAAATCCACTCTGTCCCAGCGGTTTAAGGTGTAAGCAGGGCGACGGATTTGCTTGAAGTTCACGCTCACTTCGCCCGCAACGATAAAGCGGCGTATCTTTGAGTTCAAGCCCTCGCTTTTTCCCAAAATCTCAGCCAACCGCTCCCGCATAAACAAATCAAGCCTCTGATTTTTCTTGTCTGCCGCAAAATAATATTTCTCTTCACTCATTTCTTTCTCCAATGCATTAAGCTAAATACTACAAAAGATTTTTGTTATCGAACAAGTATCTTTTTGCTTAACCAAAATACTCCTGCATTAACGGCTTGTATAGCGATTCCGCCTTTTGATATGTTTACAGTGCGTATTTTTCCTGCAAAATCATACAATCCGCCAAAAAGATACGCATGAATCTGCTTTAGCCCTTTTATTGTTCCAACTTCAATATTTTCCAACAAGGAGCTTTCAAAGAGAGCATAAGCCTTTGTTTTGCTCTTACCGTCTATGGTTTCATTGCTATAAGTGAACCACTGAATAAAAGGAGCAGATTTGTTAGAGGATTTTGTAATCAGGACCATCTTCACCAGCGAAAACTGCGACTTGGCAAGACTGCATTACGCTTGACTCCACGAATCTCGCCAAATCAAAAGCCTCTGGAGAGAGCAAATCATCGGGATTATACGTCGTTTCAATGAGCCGCTCTTCGTCGTCGCTGATGACGCGCGAAAATGCCCCGTTCAAGCGCACAATGTCCTCAACCGCGCTAAAAATATGCTCCTTGTGCTTCTCCTCGAACTTTTGGCGCAAAAAAACAAGCTGCATCTTCTCGATTTCCTCGTGGTCAGAAGTGGTCGGGTCAAAAGAGCCATAAGCGCAGTTGTCCACGCGTTGCCACTCGGCAAAATCGGCTAAAAACGCCGTCGAGTTCATCTTTAACGCCTTCAAAACCGACAAAAACCACGGAACAGCCCTCCCATACGAATAAAAGACCGAAGTCGCAAAAGCCAAATCTCTCGCCGCCTTCGCGTCAATCGTGTTGAAAGTCCCCGTCGGCTTTGGGACACCAGTGTCTTTTTCAAGTTGCGGGAAAACTAGATGATTGGGATAAAGCGAGAGCGCAAAATCAAGCCTGTCGCGGAATGAGCGTAAAGAATCTCCGTTTTCCTTGCAATAATCCATCAAAAAGCCGAAAACCACGCCCGAATCGTTTAGCAGAGCCGCCTTTTTTGAATACTTTTTCTTGTCGAAAAGCAAAATCGGCTTTTGTGCGCCCTCTTCTTTTACTTCGTACTTCATCGCAATGTCGAGCGAACACGAAACGCACTGCACCAGCCGCAAAAGCTCAATCGACACGTCATCTATCGAAATATCGAACTCTTCGTATTCGTCGCTATTGTTTTTAATTTTTTTATTCAAATAATCAATAAGTTCGTCCTTTGTCATAGAAATGTTCTCCTTAAAAAAATTATATTGCATTTATATTGCCACACGGAGATTCCTAACGGAATCTCTTTAAAGATTTTACGTTAGTAAAATCGAATCCGTGTGGCTTTTTGAGGCGAAGCCTCTTTTAATTTGCTTGTTGAGAAACAGCCTGTGGCTGCTGTGCCTGCTTAGAATCAGCCTGTGGTTGCTTTTGCTGCTGCTGGGCTAAACGAGATGCTGCGTTGACTTTTGCTACTTCTGCGTCAAGCTCTTTGATGAGCGGATTGTATTTTTCGCCCTCCAAAACGCCCATCGCCTGCAAATACGGCACAAGCGTCTGATTGTAATAATCGCGAAGCTCCTTCTTTAGCGCGCTCGCACTCTTTTCCGCACTAGCCGCCGTCGCCGCGCTCGATTTGTCAGCATACAAAGCCAAAAATGCGTCTTGAGCCTTACGAAGTCGCTCTTTTGCCGCCACACCGCCGTGGATTTTCGCCAAAACCGCCGCATTTTCTTCCTTGTCCAAATCCTTAAACAAGCTCTCGATTTTCGTTGTTTCCTCGCTAAAGCTCAAAGAAGTAATCTTTCGACCATAGCCGTTCAAAACCTTGAGCAAAGCCTCGCCCGCCGCCGCTTCTTCCGCGTCAACTTGAGCCGTCGCACCTTCAGCTATCGTGAAAAACTTTCGCACAGCCTCGTCGCGCTCTGCGTCTGCCTTGTCAAGCTTTGCAGAATTGTCCTGCTTGTTGCTCGCGAGAATCACGCCCTCGTTTTTCTCTGTCATCGAAGCAAAATGCGCGTTTAATGTCGCATTTTCAAGAGCCGCCGCTCGCCTTTGATAAAATTCGCCCAGCGTCTTAAACAAAGCGCACTGCTCACCGATTGTTAAGTTTGTAATCACTTTCGTCATAACTCTATGACCTCCATATTATTAGAATTATTTTATATTACTCAAAAACTGCTCTCTTTGCAATAAAAAAGCCTAGCTTCAGACGAAGTCGCCTTATTCTACGTAGAATTGACGGAATTTGATTGATTTTGACATTTTTGCACGTAGAACTGACGGAATTTGACTGAAGTTGCTCATTTCTACGTAGAACAGCCAGACTTTACGAAAAATCGCCGATTTCTACGTAGAACAGCCCGACTTCACGCAAAGTTGCTCATTTCTCTATTGTGAAAAGCACTGTGTGCTCGTTTTTGCCCTTTTTCCGCTGAGAAAAACACTCTATGCTTGGCTTTGGCTTATTGCATATTGAAAAGGAGCGTTTCGAGAGAAAATCTCCTTTTTGTTTTGTGAGAAGAGTGGTATAATGGAAATAGGAAAGGAGACTTGTATGAAAAAGATTTTTTTGCGAGTGATTTTTGCGATTTTGCTTTGTGTGTCTTTTCTTTCTTGCAAGACGGAGGAAGAAGAGGAGAGCGAGAGCTATCGCGTGGATTTGCCGAGCAGTGTGGGAAGCGATGAGCTTAGTGGCACGAAATGGGAATATTTCGACAAGAAAAATCTGATTTTCAAGACTTGGCTCTTTGAAAACGGCGCGGCGACCTACAAAGAAGACCACAGGGACAAAAACGACAACTCGAAATCGGTTATTCCCACAAAGACATTTTTCTATTCTTACACGACGAACGAAAGCGAAAAGCTCCTTTATTTGCGCCTTGAGAAAATCGAGCAGATTGATGGGCTTGGCACTACTAGCTGGACGAGCGGCGAGGAATATCGCGAGTATTTCAGAAAGAGCGGAAACACACAAACGAATGCTTTGATTGAGTATTTCATCGAGGGCGAAGACGCAAAGTTTTACGAAGCGACGGTGTTTCACTACAAGATTTCTGGCTCAAAGATTACGCTGACCAAGTATTTCACAGGCTCTCTTCCGACGGGCGCGCTTTTTGCGGGAACAGATGGGGATATTTCGATAAAAGTGCAGAGCGCGGGGATTTTCATCGACAGCACAAAGACAAAGACGGGATATACTGTTTATCCGCGCTACGACGGAAAAGACTTTTCGGGCAAATTGTTCAAGGTTGTGAATAATATGAAATACTCAGTTGCGGGTGAGGTACGGGGATTTTACGAAAGCGAGGCAAAAGGAAAAAGCGGCTCTTTGCTTTATCTCACATTCACGAGCTTACCCGACGGCGTTAGCGAGATTGAGCTAAACAAGGCGTATTGCGTAAATCAAAAGGGCAGCGTCTATGTTTTTAGCTCTGCTTTGTAACAGGCATTGCTTTGTAACAGGCTCTGCTTTCTAACAGGCTCTGCTTTCTAACAGGCTCTGCCTGTTTTGGCGGAAAAATAGGGGTGGCTTGAAATTTTTTTTTTGTTTTGTATAATAGGCAGTCTATGAAACATTTGTACTCAAGATATTTAAGGTTTTACTCATTTTTATTTTTTATTACCTTTACCATGCTTGTCTTCACCGCCTGCAAAATTTCTTATTCAGAAGATGAAGAAGATAAAACTTACACAGTTTACATATATCGTGGTTCTCATTCTGAGTTTGATGAAAATATGTCTTGCATAAACGTGAAAAGTGGCGAGGATAGTATTCTAGAGCTTTCTGGCAGTAACTGGGAAAAAGCCGAGGCTATGGTAACAAACGCTGCTTATGGCGCGAAAAAGTCGGAGTGGAAAAAGGAGTCAATCAAAGCTTTCTTTTTGGGCTGGGGTTTGACGAATACAAAAGCAGATCTTTATGTGGAAGTCGTTTGCGAGAAATATGACCATGTTCTTTGTTTGAAGAGAAGTGGCGACACTATGGTTTATCTAATAAAATAACTGCCAAAGGCAGCTTTCAGTCAAGGGCAGCTTTCAGCCAAGGGCAGTTTTCAGCCAATGGCAGTTTGAAAAACAGGCTGAGCCTAAAATCCCCGCAGGGTTTGAAAAAAGACCTCGCGGGGATTTTTGTTTATATAAAGTCTGTGACTTTTTTGAAAATCAGCCTGTGGCTGTTATAGGCTGTTGATGAAACGAGCGAAGGCTTCTCTGCCTGTTTCGTTGCACTTGTACACGCCTGCGTCTTCAAGAACGCGAGAGAAAACAAAGCCTGTTTCGTCGCGCAAAATCTTGTCGATGTTGCTTCCGTTGATTTCGTCGTATTTTCCGCGTATCGTTTCAACCCATGGCGCGTGCTTTGCCAAAATTTCGTCTGTAGAAATATCTTTGTTTTCCATAATTGCGTCGGCAAGGTCGGAAAGTTCATTTTTCAAGCGACTCGGAAGAACAGCCAAGCCCATAACCTCGATTAAGCCGATGTTTTCCTTTTTGATGTGGTGCAATTCTGCGTGCGGGTGATAAACGCCGAGAGGGTGCTCTGCCGTCGTGATGTTGTTTCGCAAAACCAAATCGAGTTCATAGCTCTCGCCTCGTCTGCGCGCAATCGGAGTGATGGTGTTGTGCTTTTCTCCGTCGGTTTCGGCGAAAATAAATGCGCTTTCGTCTGTGTAGATTCTCCAAGCCTTTAAAACTTTATCCGCAAGCTCGATGAGCCGACTTTTGTCGAAAGAGGAAATGCGCAAAACCGACAAAGGCCACTCGACAATGCCTGCCTTTACGTCTTCAAAGCCCGCGATTTTGAATGTCTTTTCGACTTTTGCCCTCGCCATCGGGAACTCGTACGCTCCGCCTTGGAAATGGTCGTGAGTCAAAATTGAGCCGCCAACGATTGGTAAATCCGCATTTGAGCCGAGAGTGTAGTGCGGGAAGAGAGTTACAAAGTCGAGCAAGCGTTCAAAAGTCTTTTTGCAAATCAACATCGGCGTGTGCTTCATCGAAAAGACAATGCAGTGCTCATTGTAGTAAACATAGGGCGAATATTGAAATCCCCAGCTTTCGCCTGCAAGATTTATCGGGATAATGCGGTGATTTTCACGAGCGGCGTGATTGACTCTGCCCGCGTATCCCACATTTTCCTTGCACAAAAGACACATAGGGTAACCGCCTTGCTTTGCGTTTTTTGCAGCGGCGATGGCTTTGGGGTCTTTTTCTGGTTTTGAAAGATTTATCGTAATATCAAGCTCGCCGTACTTTGTTGCGGTCTTCCACTTCAAATCCTTGCAAACTCTGTATCGGCGGATATAATCTGTGTTTTGGCTGAACTCATAAAAATAATCGGTCGCTTCTTTCGCGCTCTTTTTCAAAAGAGAATTGAATTTTGCGATTACTTCGCTTGGGCGCGGCACAAGGCAGCCCATCAATTTGGTATCGAACAAGTCGCGATAGACCACGGAGTTTTCGCATAAGCCTTTTTCAACGGCAAAATCCAAAAGTTCTTTGAGGATTTCTTCAAGGTCACAAACTTCAACATCGGGAATTGTTGCGGCTTGTTCTGCGCTCTCGAATCCGTCTAGCGACAAGTTCATAAGAAGCATATTCTGTGTAAAAATCACGTCGTCCGAAACGATAAGCCCAGTTTTCAAGCCGTAAGAAACGAGCCTATTTATATTTTCAAATACATTCATAACTTTTATTATAGCGTCAGAAAAGACTTTTGCAAGTATTGAGGGGCGCATTTTGCCTAAAAAACAAGCAAGATTTGCGCCCCTTTGCTTACATAGTGAAATTAAATCGAAAGCCGCTCTATTATCGCTCCCGAAAGGCTGTAAGTCGTAATCGTTCTGTTTTCATAAATCGCGTATCCTGCCGCGCTTTCGCCTTTTGGCAGCGAAATAGAGCCAGGATTGCACACCGCGCATTTTCCTTGAGCCTTGTAAAGCTCTTGCACGTGCGTATGCCCGTACAAAAACAAATCCGATTCGCTCAAATGCGGTAAATTGTCAGGATTATAGATATGTCCGTGAGTGCAAAAGAGCCGCACGCCGTTGTCCACTACAAGCGAATAATCGCTCATCATTGGAAAGTCTAAAAGCATTTGGTCGACCTCCGCATCGCAGTTCCCGCGACAAGCTATGATTTTATCTTTTAGCGGATTGAGTAGCTCAACCACGCCTTTGGGATTGTGGGCTTGTGGAAGAGGGTTTCTTGGCCCGTGATAGAGGATATCGCCGAGCAGAATGATGTAGTTGCTCTTTGTTTCTCTAAAAGCGTCGAGAGCAATCTTTAGCGCGCCCTCGCTTCCGTGAATGTCTGAAATTATAAAGTACTTCATTTTTCTTTTCCTTGTTCGTCTAAAACTTGACTCGTGCAAAAATCCCCATAGGCAGAGCCGAAACTTCTACGTTTTTATTGAAAAACATATTTTGCTTGTGAAGATACGGCACTAAAAAGCCTGCCGAAGAGCCGATGAGCGCGCCCGCAAGCACGTCTGAGGGAAAATGATTTTCGCTCAAGATTCTCACAGCTCCTGTCGCGCTCGCCAAAGTCAAACTTGTGATCCACACGGGGATTTTAAGAGCAGAATCTGGATTGTATTGGCTGAATGTATAGCCCGCAAAGACCGCCGCAGCAAAAGCGTTCGTGGTATGCCCGCTTGGAAAGGAGTTTATGAAATCTCCCTCGTCCATATCTTTTTCGCTTCCGCCGTCAAAATACATATATGGACGGTTTCGCCTAACGATTGTCTTCATTGCGCTGTAAGTGCCAGAAGCAAAGAGCATTGTTTCTGCAAAAAGAAGTCCAGATGTAACATAATCGCTTGAGGTCGCCACGGAAAAAAGCGGCGTCGCCACAGACAAAGCGCAGAGTGCCGTGCCAAGATTGTCGAGCGATTCGCTATAGCCGTGTGAAGCCCAGCGGTCAAAGGCGTTTATGTCACTCTTGTCGTAAAGCGTGCCGTCCCATTGCTCTGCGCCTTCAATCTTGGTCTTGTAAAAGCGAAAAGCCCAGCCCGCCGCGCCAATCCCTGCTATTGTCAAATCCAAAGGCAGATTTAGCGCAAAAGGAGAGCAAAGCTGCACCTCAACATCGTCTTTTATGGCGTTTTCAGCGCATAGATTACCGTGAAAAAACGAAAAACACGCCATCACGAAAAAAAATATCTTAGAAAGTCTTGATTTCATAGTTTTTATTTAGTTACAAAGCTTTTTGAGCTTGCTCGTAGAAGATAATCGAAGCTGCTTGAGCCACATTTAAGCTTTCCACAGGGCTTTCTTCTCCTTTGTCCATTCCCGCAAAAGGAATTATGACAAGCTCGTCACAATTTCTCTTCACGCTCTCGCTAATTCCACTCTCCTCGTTTCCAAGTACAATGGCAACTGGCAATTTTCCCCGAATATTTTTGATTTCAGACACAGAAGTTTTTGCGTCGAGCGACGTGCCGATGCGGAACATTCTCCCTTTCAAATCTTTGAGCAAAGCCTCGATAGAACGCACCGAGAAAAACTCCACTTTTTCCATTCCTCCCTGCGCCACGCGATAAGAACTCGTAGTTATCGAAGTCTGCGCCTCGTCTAGCGGAATCACGATATTTTTCACGCCGAAAAACGCCGCACTTCTCGCAATCGCGCCCAAATTATTCGCGTTTCCAACCCTGTCAAGAATAGCAACACTCTCGCCTTCTTCAATCCACCTTGCGACAATGTCAGAATCAAGCGCGGGAATAACGGGCTGAGCAATCATAGCAACCGCTCCTTGATGGTGCGGCGTTCCAGAAAGTTTTTCAAGCTCACTTTCATCTTCTACCATATTATAAGGCTTTTTACGACTCGCCAAA
>Ga0310695_10008204_pt1 | contig 16278 bp, 16 predicted proteins | sample RumenRJG_04DNA_FD_203882 | JGI IMG/M metagenome (GOLD analysis project Ga0310695, IMG submission 203882) | Bovine rumen microbial communities from Lethbridge, Alberta, Canada - RJG_04 (v2) (version 2) | ecosystem: Host-associated > Mammals > Digestive system > Stomach > Rumen | place: Canada...
AGGATCTCCCCAAAGTTGAGCTTCTGGACGTTATCCTTGGTGAGACTACCCGCAAACTTGAGCTTGCGGATATTGACAGCGACGCTGCCGGTCAGGAAGTCATCAAACAGATCAACGAACTTCGCCGGGTATACGCCGGCGGCAGCCAGGAACATCGTCGTTGAGGAGGATTAGAAAGGATGTTTTCCAAGAAAAAGAGCAAGGCTCATGCCATTACCGAACTTCCCTCTGGCACTATTCAGGACTTCCCCAACAAGCAGAGTCATATTCTTGCAAATGGGCGCACTTCGCTGCGTGACCAGATTGCGCCGAATTTCATTGATCGGTCGCATCCGGATTATCTGCAGGTGGGAAACAAATTCGTTCGGAACTTCATGGTGACCGGTTTCCCGAAGCAGATTGCCGTAGGGTGGGCAGATAACCTGTACGACTACGAGGGCGACCTCGATCTCGCGATCCACGTCTCCCCTATTGACGAGCGTTTGGCGCTTGATGAACTCACTTCCAAAATCACGCAGTTCCAGGCCCAACTCCAGACAGAAGCCGAACGCGGCAGCAACCGGAACATTACGCGGTTGCAGACGGCGGTGCAGGAGCTCATGGAAGAGCGTATGAAGGTTGAGCAGAACTACATCAGCCTGTTCGGTATCCAGATGATCATGAACCTGTACTGCGATACTTTGGAGAAGCTGAACAAGGAAACGCAGCTTCTGGAGAGCTCCATGCGCGGCAAGAAGGTGAAACTCACCACAACGGCGCTGCGGCAGGATCAGGGGTACAAGAGTGCCCTGCCGTACGGACAGACATGGCTCACGCAGAACTACCGGAACTTCTCTTCCGAAGGTCTCACCGCGTGTTTCCCCTTCTATAACTCCGAAATCTCCCATCCTAGCGGCACGTTTATCGGTGTAAACGTCGATACCCGTACACCCATCTATATCGATTTCTTTGATCGTAAGCTCCTGGACTCCGGTAATGCTACGGTTTTTGGCATGACCGGTTCTGGTAAGTCCTTCTTCGTATCGCTGCTGACAATGCGGTCCGCCTTGCAGGGTATTCGTACGGCTATCGTGGATCCCGAAGGCGAGTATCGTTCGATTACCGAGGCCCTCGGAGGTGTGAACGTCGAGATCAAGCCCGGCGGCGCCGTGCCGAATCCCTTTGACGTTCATGAAGAGGAAGAAGTCGATGACAACGGTACGCCGACCGGACGCAAGCTCGTAAAGCTCCAGGACAAGGTGATTGACTTGCTCAACCTCATCGGCGTTATGTGCGGCGGTCTTGAAAACGAGCAGAAGTCGCTGATTTCCCATGTCCTGGATACCACCTACCGTGATTTTGGCATCACCGAGTCTGCGGACTCGCTGTTCACGCAAGAGGTTCTCCTTAACGCAAAGGGCGAACTGGAACACAGCGGCACGCGTAAGCAGATGCCGACACTTTCCGACTTCTATGAGCGTTTGGAGAAGTTCGCGCATATGCCTGGGAACGAGCGCGTGATCCCCGTTGCGAACACCCTTCGCATGTTCACGAAAACCGGTGTGTTCGGGATGTTTGATGTTCAGACGCCGCCGGAGCTCCAGAATATGATCGACGCTCCGGTTGTGTGCTTTGATGTTTCCGGGCTCGAAGGAGATACTCTGCGCCCGATTGGCATGTATATTGCCCTTTCATGGTGCAACGAGAAGTTTGCAAAGCGTGATTTGACCGTACGCAAACGCATTGTCTGTGATGAGGCGTGGATGCTGGTCAAGAAGAGCATGGCCGGATCTGAATACACCGCGCACTTCCTTGAGACGGTTGCCCGTCGTATCCGTAAGCGGAACGGTTCGCTTCTGGTCGCCTCGCAGAATTTCAAGGAGTTTATCGAAAACCCGCAGGGCGAGGCGGTGCTTACTAATACGCATATCAATATTTTCCTGAAACAGAACAACACTGACCTCGATGCTGTCCAGAACAAGTTTAAGCTCTCTGATGGTGAGCGTGATTTCCTGGCGACCTCGAAGAAGGGACATTTTCTGCTCAAGCTCGCGCGTGAGAGCACGACTGGGTACGCATACCCGTTTGCTATGGAGAAATACCTGATTGAGAAGAGCTCCACCGCGCGTATGGTCGCTTCGGCGGAGCAGAACCGCTGATGATCTCATTTTTGCCTGATTGGGGGTATCTATTGTGAAAGAAAGAATCAAATCCATAATCAATCGTCCCCTGGTCAGGCGTTTTTTCGCGTCTTTTCTTTGTCTGTTCCTTTGCCTGTCGGTAATGGTTCAGCCAGCCTACGCAGCCGGACAGTCGCATTGGTATGTGCAGATGACGATTGATACCGAGCACTGGACGCTTGCGGGATCCGTGGTTCAGGACTCTGTGTTATCCGGAACGTTTGGCGTATTTACGGAGGCCATGAGGATAAGCGGTCAGGATCTCGATGCTTTGAACAATAATTCCGCATCTCTTGATGATGCTAATAGGGCGCAGGATACCGTACTTGTCAAGAGTACATCAGGTGTTACACTCACCTTCCCTGGAAAACGCGGTGTTGCCGCGAGTACCGGAGACATGGTCCGGGCGCAGATGGTCGTTGATTATCTGCTTTCAGACTTGAACAGGGCAATCCAGCTCTGCTGGTCGGATGACGTGCGCAGCAAGTGGACGGTAGATGAATTTGTGTCCAATATGGACGAGCTCCTCTCTGCCGCCGAGTCTTCCGGCTCAGTATCTGTTGGTAGCGCAAGGCTTGCTCCTGTATCGAGTATCAGTGATCGGGTGAAAATGGATGGTTCCGTCTCCGCCGCAAACTACAAGCGGTTAACAGTAGATGACCGCGATTACTATCTTCTGGTTTCATTCCCGAAAGGATACACGCAGAAACTTGCGGGACTGGCGGAGTCCGACGGAGAACCCAGCACCATTTACTGGCGCACTCTTGTTTGGGAGGCTGTCCACAATTACCGGCTTATTGGCGACCAGCAGGTAAGCGTCGATAACGTCTATGATAACGGGAATCTGCTTTCCAACACCATAGCGACAGCGATCCAGGAACTCTGCAACGGCGTTCGAGGTGTTTTGAACCTTTGGTCGGCCGACGAGCTAATCTACAACGCGGGGATCAGAGGTACAAGTGAATATATTTACGGGATCTTCCCTGCTGTCTGGGAACCGTATATCTGGATGATGTTCGGTATCTTTGAACTGATCGCGGTTATGCTCTTGCTATACTCCATTGTGATGACTGCAACTCGCCGTGCGCTTGCGACTGCGAATATGATGGGGCGCAAGCACGCATGGGAGCAGCTGAAGAACCTGATCCTGGTTGCGCTGCTTTTGACGGCGCTTCCGCTCATTGTTCAGATCCTGCTTTCCTTCTCGTCTTCGCTTACAGGGATCTTCTATTCCGCTCTTGATGGGAACACGATTGTGGAAACGCGGAAAGCTGCCGGTTCTGGCGGTGGTCTTACCGGTGCGGTTATCCAGCTTCTCTACTTTGGCATGGACGTCTACTTCAATTTCTACTACATGCTCCGTGGCATTGCAATTGCAGTTATGATCGCGATTGCCCCATTGTGTATTGTCGCCATGACATTTGATAGCTGGATGAGCAAAATCGCTTCTGTTTGGGCGAAAGAGCTTGCTGTAAACGTGTTTCTCCAACCCATGCATGCGTTTCTATTCGTATTCGCCTGTGTGCTCCCGAAAACAGGGCATGGTTTTGACACGATCATCCTTATGTATGCAATCATTCCGTTTACATCTGTCCTTCGGAATACGCTCTTCGGCGGTGCCGGAGCGGCCCTTGACAAAGCCGCGGCCAGTGCCAAGAAAACAGCAACAGGTGTTATTGGCGGCGCCGCCGCAGCCGGTGCGGTATTCGCCGCAAAGACCGGTGCCAAAGCCGCATCCAGTTTTGGAGACGGCATAAAAGGTCAAAGCAGCGGCGGTTCAGAGGCTCCTGCTCCGGAAGCTACCTCGGAGTCTAGCACCGAAGCCGGTGGCGCTGCTGTTTCCGGAGAAGGCGTTGCAACCGGTGCGGCTGCCGGAGGTGTTGGAGCAGAGCTTTCCTCAACGACGGTTCCTCAGACTGCGGCTGAAAGCAGCAGCGCAGCCGAAGCTGCTGCGCCGCAGGTTGACTCTTCTGCCTTTGAGATGGCGAGTACCGCCGCTGCTGCGCAATCTGCCGGCGGATTCCTCGGAAACCTTAAGAGCGGCATGAAAGAGGAGTTCAATTCCGCCGAAGGCGGTGTTATTAGCAAGGGATTCAGTGCCCTTGGCTATGGCGCCGGATACATGCTCGGTAATAACGGTGTAGGCGCATTGGGCGAACGCATTGCAAACAACAGCGTACGCGGCAGTGCCGCGTGGTATGGCGGTCAGGCGCTCCGCGGCGCTGCGGCGTTCAACACCAAAGCCGTTGACGTCGCTCAGGCGAGCGCGAAGTATATAGCCCCCGTTGCCGGGGTTGGGCTTTCAGTAGTTGGTTCCGCGATGTCTGGTGCCGGCGGCGGTTTTGGTGCTATCGGCAAGGAAATGGCAAAGGGCGGTGCCGCGATGTGCCGCGGCGGATTGACCGGTCTCGAAAAGATCGAACCGCGTTCTCCTGGTACTCCTCAGCCGGCTGGCGGTCAGGCAAGCATCTGATACAGGGCCACGGTGGGCACCCCCCCACCGTGGATACATAACAGGGAAAGAGGACGAGATAATAATGGGCCTGCGTAATTTTGCAATATCGCAGCTGGAAGAGCTTCTTGCATCGCTGCGAAGAAACGATGAAGCTGTGGCTCGTGGTTCCAAGGTTCAAAACTATGATTACATGCCGCTTTTTATTTGGGATCGTAGTCTTTCTGGAACCGCGAAAACGATCATGAGTCTTCTGAGTGGGAGCAAGAACACCCGTGACGACACACTTACAAAACTCCGTGCGATGTTTCCGAGTGCCGCAATCGACGCGATCGAAAATGCAATCTCCGAGCTTGAAGAGCTGGGGTATCTCTCGTCAGAAGCGTATAGAGGGAAATACGGGGAGCCGCGAGTAGATCAGCGGATCTGTGTGTGCCCAAGAACCAGACTTCCTAAAATCACGGAACCGCACGGGCGGAAGCCGGCATTCCAGCGTTCTGCTGAAGAGATGTGTCGTGTAGCAATGGACCTTGGATTCATTGCCGAAACCGGAAAGGACACGACATACCTCCTTTACGATGCTATGCGGATATTCTCGGCGGTCGAAGACCAGCTCTGTGAAAACGAATTCGTGGCGCTTCCTATCATTGGCCCGGAATCTGTTCGGCATGGTCTCGCTGACCAGACCATGCTACGGCAGTATCCGCACTGCATCCTGGGTATTATCGTCACAACGCAACGCGTTATCATCTGTCAGGAGGACTGCTCCCCCGAGGGCCGCTGTGCAGGGCTTGCGCGGTTCGTGTATAAAGATTTCTGCCAGATCAAGTCGGTGTCGATGGACGAGCGCCTCGGCAGGGTTACCTTTTCGGATCGCAATAACAGCTGGGACTCCGTGTTTTCGGTCGACCTCATCAGCGCCTTTGGCGTAGATAATTTTGAACGCTATTACGCGGAGGTGCTTACGGTGCTTCCTTCCGGAGAACGGCTGCCGAAGATGACCTTTTTCAGAGAGGAAGTAAGATAGTTTCTGGAGGGGAAAATGGAAGAAATTGTATTCTATTTCGTGCTCTGTTTCTTCTCCGTCGTCTGCATCGGCAGTTTCCTCTCTCGAGTGATGATTTGCCGAAAGACGCGTTCGCGGAAGAAGTTTGAGCAGCAGGAGTCCCTTGCGAGGGCGGACCTGCTCCTGTATTCTGCCGTCATCTACTCGATGATGTTTGGACAGAGAGTCTTCATGCCGATCGGATATATGTTGGTAGTCTTTTCTGGCGTTTTGTATTTCCAATACGCGGCGTCCGTAGGCGCAACAACCGCTAAAACTCATGTCAAAAGAAAACCACATCAAAAGAAAACACGCTCGGTTTGATACCGAGCGTGTTTTTTCAGGCCTCTGCGAAGAATTCCGCAAGTGGGAGGTCAATAGCTTTACAGATCTGTTCGATCGCGGATACTGAAAGCTCCGCTCCTTTTGTTTTCATATATTTCAGCGAGTTGTAGCTCAAACCGCTCGCTTTGGATAATTGCCAGAGTGTCATGCCGTGTTCTTCCAGCAATTCATCAAGCCGTTTCAAGGTATCCATCATTTTGCCTCCTCTCCCCTGCTCCGCCGACAGTCCCATGATTCTTCCTCGTGAAGGTGATTTAGTTAAGCACCTTCCCAAAAATACTGAATGGCACATATGGAGAAACAACCTTAGGCGCGTACTTCGTGTTGAACGAAATCAGCACTGGTCTCACTCCGGTTTCCTCTCCGGTGTCACTTCCGATATTGACCTCCGCGTACTGCTTGATATAGCCTTCGCCGTCATACATAAAGATCCCAATGTCCCCCGGCATCAACGTTTCGCAACGCTGTACGAAGACAGTTTGGCCATTGTGATAGACAGGCTCCATACTGTCGCCGGATATGTCCATAGCAAAGTCCGCGCCGGCAGGGACAATACCACGCGGGAACTCTGTCGGCTCAAAGCCCGATTCATCCAGAAAGTTGCCGGTGCCTGCTGACGGCCGCAGTGTTGCCTTCGGCAAAAACACAAGCTCGTCGTCCGACTCCTGTATTTCCTCTGGAGAAAACATCCCAGATGCGATCAAGAGCTTTTCATACTCGTCGAGTTTCTGCTTGCCTATGTTGTTTAGGGTATTCCCCGATTCACTGCTCGTGAAATACGCGAGCTCGTTTCTTAGTCCGAGGGCATGGCTTATGGCAAGCAACTGGTAGGCGTTGGGCACGGACTCACCGCGTTCCCACTTGCCGATTGCGCCTATACCAACATAGACGCCATATTCCTCTAGTCTCTTACTGAAGTGCTGGGCTGTCAGTTTCTGTTCATGTCGTGCCTCGCTGATCCGCTGCCCGATCACATTATGATCGCGTTCGGTGCCTGCATTGTATTTTGCGCGAGTCGTTGGGAACTCAACGATCTTTCTCTCTAGTGAGCTCATGACGTAAAGCACCCCTTTCGATGTACCTATTGTACAGGGTTCAGTTGCCCCTTGTCAAGAAAAATATAACCGTTAGTGATAATATTTTCACTTGAAAATCACCAATGGTAGTTTTATACTGGCTTCACTGACAAGCATGACGAGTGCACGTGCAGCAGAAGGAGGTAAAAGATGGCAAGGCGAAAGAAAAATCCCATAGGGGCTACAGGTGAGCCCGAGATGAAACTCTTTCCGGTATTTACTCTGGAGCGGCTCGCGCAGATGGTTGAGCGAGGCAAATTCAAGGAGGGATTAGAGAGTTGCAAGAAGTTCTGTCAAAAACTGATGTAGATCGCATTGCGCTGCGTGTGCTTCGCGCTTACTGCGCACTCCCCTGCTTTCACGGCGAACGCATAACCGCTATTGATCCAGAGATCCTTGCAACAGAGCTCCTCGGCCTCGATGTGCAGTATCATGTCCTCTCGGTTTCTGGAAACGTACTGGGACTTACAGCAAAGAACAGCTACCGAATCCGGGTATTCGATCATGGCCCGTCCGGTGAGTTTTGTGTTCTGAAGAAAAACGGCATCTTCATTGACCGGTATCTTCGCGATGACCCCTCCATGTATGGTCGTTGCCACTTCACGCTTGCTCACGAGCTCAGCCACCACATACTCTGGATGCTCTTCCCTTCCGCTGTTAGTCCCACGACCCCGAACCCTATCCACTATTCCCTCGCTGAGTCCTCAGTAGATGATCCCGAGGAGAGAAACACAAACGCTCTCGCTTCGGCAATCCTGATGCCGCAGCAGCTCATCAAGAGAAAGATGCGAGAGCATGGCTTCGGAGCCAAAATCAGATACGTGAACAGAGTCTGTGATCCGTGGGGGTATCGGCAGTTCTCCGAAATCGCTGCGACGCTCGGAGTATCGAAACAGGCGCTGTGTATCCGGATGAAGTCTCTGGGGCTGCTTGAGAGAGAATACCTGAGAGATCCGTATGCGATGATCCTCTCGATTCCAGACGATAACGAGTATGATATCTATTCCTGATTTTCTTTGAGGTAATTGATAAATGGCAAAATACGACGTAAGAACCAGAAACCCCATTCGTTTTGCTGCCGCATCTGCAAGACAGCAAGACCTTCGCAGGCGCTATGCGAATATCGTTACCAGAGACATGCTCTGCGACTACTGCGGGCATACGATTGCGGTGTACCTGAAAGGCAGCCACGGCGCCACGGCGATGAAATGTTCTAAGTGCGGAGAGACTACTCTCTTCGAACCGATTTCATTCCGCCTTTCTTCATGACGCGCGGCGTCAATCCCCTTTTGCCCGCCTCGACGAGGTGCAGAGTGACGTGGAACGCCCCTCGCCCCCGGAACATCTTCGTTGAGGCTCATGCAATGGTCTCTCCCAGATAAGAAAAAACAACTGAATACATACAACAAGAATTGTGCCTTGGAGCCGCTTGATGCGTTGTCTTCCTTAGTGCCACTTGATTGATTTTTCTCCTATAACCAGCAGGAGTATATCAACAGTGGTCAGAGGACAACAATCAAGTGGCTCTAATTTTTTCGCTCATCCGGTTCCAAGAAAGGAATCAGATGAGCGTTTTCTTTATATCACGGTTCTCTGTAATGAGACTTAGAGCTCCTCCCCTGCCATTTTTCAATTGAATGCAACAACTGCCAACAAATGAAAAATGACGGAGGAACAAAAATGAATACCTATATCTCAACCGACTCCACCCTCTCCCCTGCTGTGCCCCTCAAAGACCTCTCCACGACCGAGATAGAGACTATCTACAAGATGGCACGGATCGCCATGAAGCAGCACCGTGGTCTTATCTATTCAATGACCTCGAAGGACCTAAGCATCAGCAGAGATGATATCGAATCTGAATTGGTGTGTAAGCTGCTAAGTCTTATCGCTGAGTCCGGCGTTGATATGCTCGCGAACTATGAGTATATGCTCGCAGTGCTCTACAACTTTTTGGTGTCCTGGTCCCGAAAGATACAGAGTGAAAAACGTCACGCCGACATCGCTACCAACGTCTTCTCGCTGGACGCTCTTGAGTATGATGAATGTCCTGCCGCGGAGTGTATCAGCGACCCGCGAGTTGACAATGTAGAAGACGCTGTCATTGCAAGGCTGTGTTTCAAGGAGAAAATCGCGAGTATGTCGGAGCCGGATCTGAAAGTTTTCTTCCGACTGTATCTTGCTGGTGACTCGCAAGCCGATATCGCCTCTGCATTGGGAGTAACGCAGCCGATGGTGTCTCAGAGGAAAGGTCAGATAGAAAAAACATTTGGGGTTCGCTGTTGAATCTTTTGGTTGTCTGTTTTGTCTTTGAACTATTTTCTAAAATTTTCTCTTGTTTCGCGTATCAGCAAAATGAACATCTTTGTTGGAAAGGAGTGGTTTCGCTATGGACGCAGCATTCGCGGCTATTGCAACAGGTCTGTCCGCAGTAATCCAGTTTTTTATCGTGTTTTGTGTGGCGCGAGGGATCATGAAGTCAGTGAAACGAAAACCGCACTCGTTGTCTGACAGCGGTCATAGTCCTCATGCCTCTCGCGATGATCCCTGTTCGGATTTGATCTCACGCACAGAGGTCCGCGCTCACAGCAAACTCTACGGCGATCCGTGGGATTGTCCGTCAAAGTATCCCGAAGACAACTAACTTTCAGGAGGAATTAGCCCATGTTATTCTTAATCATCTTTGTCGTTCTTCTCGCAATTCTCGCTCTCAACGTCGTGATCGTTCCCCAGTCGAAAGCTTATGTAATCCAGCGTTTCGGCTCGTACCATGCGACCTGGGACGCCGGTATCCACGTCAAGCTGCCTATCGCCGACAAGATCGCCCGCAAATGCAGTCTCAAGGAACAGGTTTTCGATACCCCGGAGAGCAAAGCGATCACGAAGGACAACGTCTCTCTTGTTTTGGACGCTGTGCTGTATTTCTATGTCATGGACCCTGAAAAATACACCTACGGCGTTGAACACCCCATGCAAGCTCTGGACAACCTCACGGCTACGACCATGCGCAATCTCATCGGCGCCCTGGAATTGGATGAGTGCCTCACTTCCCGCGATACGATCAACAAGGAAATGTGTGAGGTTCTTGACCGCGCGACTGATCCGTGGGGCATCCGCGTCACGCGTGTGGAACTGAAGAACATCACGCCTCCGCACGATATCCAGGAAGCTATGGAACAGCAGATGCGTGCCGAGCGCGAACGCCGCGCCGCGATCCTTCAGGCGGAGGGCACCAAGCGCAGCCAGGTTCTTGTAGCGGAAGGTGAAAAGGAATCCGCCATCCTGAGAGCGGACGCTGAAAAGTATGCCAAAGTCGCCGCGGCGGAGGCCGAAGCGGAAGCCATTCTGAAGGTGCAGACGGCAAAGGCCGAAGCCCTTGAACGTCTGAACAAGGCTGCCCCGAATGATCAGGTCATCAAGATCCAGGCTCTCGATGCGTTTGCGCAGGCCGCGAACGGTCAGGCAACAAAGATTATTGTCCCCAGTGAGATCGCTTCTCTTGCCGGTCTCGGTGTTGCCGTCAAAGATGCTCTCAAAGATTAACCCGCATATTTCGGCAGGGCGGGCATTCGCCCGCTCTGCCTTTTCAAAATAAGCCAAACAAAGAAAGGAATGCAAATCGTGTCCAAAAAAGAATTGAGAAAAGCTACTGTCAGAAACAAGTATCGCCTCACCATGAGAACCGTCAACAAACTGAAGGCCGGCGACCGAGCGCTTCTTGCTCCGCCGCTCTTTGAGCGGGACGAGAACTCGCAGGCGTGGGTCATCAGGGGAGAAGTAGGGAAGGACTGCCCCGGCAGCGAAAGCACCTTCGTCCTGAGCGTTTTCGATGAGGATGCCAGGGCAAACGCCGGAAAGGTTCGGGTGGAGTTCCGCACTTACGGCGGAAGCGTCGTTTATCGCTTCCATGAGTTCTTCGATCCGAACGACATCGTCTGTGATGACGACCTGCAGATCCAGGAGCTTTTCCTTTCTTGTGTCAATTCGCTCTTGGACTCCGGAGCTCTTGTTCTGCTGGATAAGGCGCCTCCTGGAAGAAATACCCGCTGATTTTGCGGGTTGCAAATCGCTCAATTTTGTATGTTTTTGCAACCTTTTCAAAAATGTTTGTCACGGTGACAAACATTTTTTATATAGACTTTGACGTTTTTCTTTAATAGATTCCGTAATCCTGCCAATCAAACTGCAATTTTTTGACGTCATATTTATCAAAACCGCCTATTTTCCTGGTGAATTTGTGACCAAATCAAAAATGTTTGTCACGGTGACAAACATTTTTTATATAGGCTTTGGCGTTTTTCTTTAATAGATTTCGTGATCCCGGCAATCAAATCGCAATTTTCTGGCGTCATGTTTATCAAAATCGCATATTTTCTTGGTGAATTTGTGACCAAATCAAAAATGTTTGTCACGGTGACAAACATTTTTACGAGCCGTGCTTGATTAACTTCTTTTAAGAAAAATCGTAATACAAAGTGCCGAGAAAAATTTGAAAGGAGGAAGAGATATGAAACGTTGTTTTTCATATCACATTTCCGAGCTGCGTATTGCTTTTACGGCGATACTGACAGCAGTTCAGCTTATCGTCTTTGTGGCGGTATTGGCATCATTTCAATATGCTTTTGCTGATTCCTATGTAAACAAAATCGTTGTGAACAACTCCCTTGTTTCGGAGTACACGATGTGCGTTGGCGAAAGTACGGATTTTGGCGTATCCGTGTACGATGCGTCTGGCGCAATAGCGCATGACGGCGTTGTACGGTGGACAATAAGCGACAGCGCCGTTGCGAAGTTCCTCGAAAGAGATACTGTTTCCAAAAAGTTCTCTGTCGTCGGAACCAAAGCGGGGCACACAAACATGACGGTAAGCAAGGACGGTTACCCCGATGTGACCTTATCTCTTACGGTTTACTCTCCCATCTATCTCAACACCAGTTCCTCGCAGTCGGCAATCGTGAGAGACATTGATAATAATGCTCTCCCGTCCGGGAGTGTTGTGACGAGTCTTGATACGTCTGTAGCCACGGTGAGCAAGGTAGGCGACAACTATGTTGTGACGGCTGTCAGTGGCGGAAGAGGTACGCTTTCTATTACGAAACCTGGCTCTGAAGCCATTGACGTTCCCGTATTTGTCAATTGCGCAACGGTTTTCTGGAATAACAACGGGCATACTGCAACCAATATTGTTGCAGTTGGTGAAACGCCTTCGTACCCATTGCAGAGCCTTCCGACAAAAGAAAGCACGGATACCAAGTCTTTCGTTTTTAGCGGCTGGTCTCCGACTGTTAAAACTGTAGCTGCAAGTGACCACATTGTAAACTACGACGCAACCTTTGCTGAAACCGATCGGAAATACTTGATCACATGGGTTCTCGGCGATAAGACCGTGCAGGAGCAGTACGATCGAGATGCAACGCTTTCTTGCAAAGAGAGCGCGGCAAAGGCGTCGACCGCTCAGTATTCTTACGAGTTCCTCGGCTGGAACATCGGTGATGGCAATACTGTCTCAACCAGTCAGCTTCCGAAAGCTAACGCTGATATGACGATTACGGCGGTGTATCGGTCAACGGTCCGGACTTATACTGTAACCTTTAAGAACTGGGATGGTTCTGTATTGGCTACAAAAAATGTCGAATACGGTGTCGTGCCGAACACATCCGATATCAACCCGACTCGTCCGTCTATAACGACGGGCACATCCGTAACGAACTACACGTTCGATCACTGGGCGCCCACACTCGCTGCGGTGTCTGGGAATGCGTCGTATACTGCTGTGTTTGCGCAGGTGACGGTAAGCACCACGACGCCGGGTGCGAATACGTATACCATCACATTCAAGAACTGGGACGGCACAGTGCTGCAAACCGAATCCGTTGCTGATGGCGCAGTCCCCGTGTATTCCGGAGCGACCCCGACGCGGGCAGCATCTGGTACGACCACCTATACGTTTTCCGGTTGGTCGCCCACGATTACTGCGGCTAAGGCAAGTACCACATATACGGCTGTCTTTTCGTCGAGTAGCACGCAGGCAAATGTGAAATATACTATCACGTTCAAAAACTGGGATGGAACGGTGCTTGAAACGCTTTCTGTTGCAAGCGGTACGGTTCCTTCGTATACAAAGTCAACTCCGACGAGAACCGGGACTTCTACTTTGGCATATACATTCTCCGGCTGGACTCCGTCTGTCGTTGCTGCAACTGCGAACGCGACATATACGGCGACCTTTACGTCTAAAACTGTCCAGCCTGCTAAGTCCTATACCATCACGTTCAAGAACTGGGACGGCACAGTGCTCCAAAGAAACGATGTTGCGACCGGAACCAAGCCGGTGTACTCGGGTTCCACGCCGACTCGTCCTATGTCCGGGAACAAGCGCTATACATTCTCCGGCTGGTCTCCGGAGATTGTGAATGTTACTGGGGCCAAGACCTACACTGCGCAGTTCAAGGCTTCCGATGCGGCGAATGCCGTTTTCACGCCTGCCGAGCTCAAGGCGATGTCTACTACCAAGAGGACCAAAGTCGAGTTCTCGGCTGGGACGCTGTATCTGATGCCGTCTGCCGTTAAGGCGCTGACGGCGCTTGGAACGACGATCGAGATCGATGTGAGCACAAAGACGGCCAAAAACACCGTTACGAGTGCTTCCGTTACGTTCTACTCCTACGGATCCGGAAGCATTGGCTCCTCGAACAAGAATACCCTGTACAGTAATCTTGGCGATTTTCTTCTGACGATCCCGAAGATGAGCACGGGCAATGTGGTTCTCGTAAAGGATGGCAAAGCCGATTCCTATACCGCGGAATCGTTTTCCACGGTGAACTCTGACGGCTGCACGGTCATGTTGCATACGACTTCTGATATTCGCACGGAGAACAAAACCAGCAACTTCCTCGACGTCACAGGAAAGCACTGGGGGAGCAGCGTTATTGATTACGCTTATGCCCACGGTCTTGTGAACGGTGTTGGTGATGGTTTGTTCAGTCCTGATTCTAAGCTGAGCCGTGCGCAGGCGTGTACGATTCTCTATCGCGCAGCGCAGATCCCCGCCACCTCCGGTGGTACTGCGTATGCTGACGTTGACCCGTTTTCCTGGTATGCGCGTCCCGTGTTCTGGGCATCTTCAAAGGACCTGATCAACCCCGTAAACAATCTTTCATTCGGGCCCCATGGCGTGATCAGCCGTGCAGATCAGGTACTCCTTCTTTATAATTATGCGGCGCTTAACGGTCGCGACGTTACCGGAAATGCAAGGCTTACAGTTTTCTCCGACGCTGACGCTATCCGCACGACGGATCAGCTGAAAGCGATTAACTGGGCGGTGACTTCCAACATTATCAAAGGCGATGATGCCGGAGCTCTCAGACCGAACGATGGTACCAGCCGTGCCGAGTTCTGTGCAATGATGCAAAGGTTTATTGACTGGTATATATGTGCCGAGTAAGCAGTTAGCGCTCAATATCATTCCACCCGCAAGGCAGAGCAAAAAGCTCGCGCCTTGCGGGCTTGTTTTTCGGTGGTTATTAAAATATATACATATTGCGTATCACCAGATTGGATTCTGCATTAAGGAGTGTCAGTCGCATGATTGAGATAAAGCATGTAACGTGTGTATACAGCAATGGCGTTGAAGCGCTATCAGATGTCTCATTTCGGATGGAAAGCGGTGAGTTCTGTTTCATCGTTGGCAGCAGCGGCAGCGGGAAATCGACATTGTCAAAGCTCCTGGGCGGTGAGCTTGTCGCATCTGAGGGTGAAGTCCTCGTAAACGGTTTTGATATGCAAGCGGCAAAAGGAAGGAAGCTTGCAATGGCGCGGAGAACAGTTGGTATGGTGTTCCAGGATTTCCGGCTTGTGCCATCGTGGACGGTGTACGAGAACCTCGAATTCGCGATGATCTGCATTGGCGGAAGGAGGGCGGACATTGACAGACGAATCGCAAACGTTTTGGAGATCGTAGGCCTGTCCGGCAAAGAAGATCGTTATCCACACGAGCTCAGTGGTGGAGAACAACAGCGTGTGGCGATCGCCCGTGCAATCATCAATCGCCCGGGAGCGATCATTGCAGATGAACCGACCGGAAATCTCGATCCTCAACTCGCAGAAGAGATCATGCGTCTATTCATGGACATCTGTCAGAAGGAGCATGTGACAACCATAGTAATCACACATGCGGAGGACCTGGTCCGACGTTCCGGAATGCGGACGGTGAGGATCGTGGACGGCAGAATCGCCAACGACAGTGCTGTGCCGGAAAGAGGTGAGCAGGGATGACAACGCCTCAATTAAGCTACTGTTTCCGAGCTGCAGGCTCCGGAGTTGCAAAGCACAAGACCGCGAGCAGCGTTACCGTCATTATTATTGCTGCGTGTCTTCTTCTGGTGTCTCTTTTGGGGGCGCTCGAAAGAAACGTCTCGCACAATATGGATTTGCTGCAGAGCGAAAGCGTGATCCTCGCTTTTATAGAGGAGTCGTGCCCAGAAGGCCAGGCTCGCAGCATCCAGTCTGACCTGCTCGACATAGATGGTATTTCCAAGGCTGAATTCATTTCCAATCAGGACGTGTATGTCGACTATATGAGCAATCATGGTGATGAGGCTTATGGGATCAGCCCTTCTGTGTTCCGCAGCCGGTATTCTATAGAGCTGGACTACGGATATAGGGCGGCAGATATCACGCCGCTTTTGGAGGCATTCGACGAGATCGCGGATACTCGTAGCGACGATGCGGTGATAGATGGATTTGCCGGGATACGCAGGGTTATTTCGACGGTGCTGCTGTTTATGACGGTACTGCTCTCAGTAATGACAGTCATCATCATAACAAACACGATACGTATTACCGTACAAACGAGGCAGACGGAGATACAGATTGAGAACGCCATGGGGGCACTTGCGTCGTTTATCCGGCTCCCGTTTGTGATAGAGGGCTGCATCCTTGGTTTACTTGGTGCGATCATCGGGTTCATGCTTTTTTCCGCACTGTATCTCTGCGGAATGAATCTGATCATGCTCTCTACCGCCTCGGAAATCATCTCAATTGTCCCCTTTGAAGAGCTCTCCGTGCAGGCTCTTGTGGTGTGTCTCATCTATGGTGGGACAGTTGGAATGATCGGCAGCTCGATCGCAGTCTCAAAAGCGCTGGGTAGGAAGGGGACGCTGCTATGAAGCGGTTGATTTGCGTAGTGTTGGCGTTCTGTTT
>Ga0310695_10008206_pt1 | contig 16276 bp, 15 predicted proteins | sample RumenRJG_04DNA_FD_203882 | JGI IMG/M metagenome (GOLD analysis project Ga0310695, IMG submission 203882) | Bovine rumen microbial communities from Lethbridge, Alberta, Canada - RJG_04 (v2) (version 2) | ecosystem: Host-associated > Mammals > Digestive system > Stomach > Rumen | place: Canada...
CACTATTTGAGTTAGGATTATTACAAAACTAACCAATTTTACTCTTCTTAATAATTTCCCCATAGTGATAATATTATACTTAATATCTTTATATTTATAAAGAGAGAACGTTAATAATCGTTTATGTAAAAAAAGTAGTTACCAAACTCCTCTTGTAAAAACATAGCCAAAGTAAAATAATAAATGAGATATGACTGTAAAACGATTAACACGTGACGCAATAATGTTAGCAATCCTATGTGTTGTAGGTATGTTTGCTATACCAATGGGAGATAACATAAAAGTCTCGCTGCAATTCTTAATACTCATAATTATCTTTGGTTTGACTGAAGGGTTAATTGATAAAATAATTATCCCTTTTTTATATGTCGCTCTAGGATTAGTTATACCTATATACGCTGGATTCATGGCAGGTATCACCCCAACATTTGGATTTGTCATTGGATTCATTGCTTCCGCTATACCTTTCCACTTTATATATAAATATTTAAAAATAAATTTTTACATAAGATTTGGATTAGCTTCCCTATCAAGTTTATTAATTGTTTATATAGTAGGCGTTATCTTCATGAAGTTTTATCTAGGAATTAGTTTAGGTGCAACTTTGTTAGTAGCAGTTGTTCCGTATATAGCTTTTGATATAACTAAAATTTTAATAGCAGCTTTGATCCTAAAACTTATACCCGACAAAATTAAAAATAGCAAATAAGGATTTCATATTCTAAAATTAAAACATGGAAAAGATTAAAATTAATATGCTTTCACAAGCAACTTCTGTAGATGGGCAAGGAGTTGCTAGTGCTTACTTAGAACAATTAGCCCTCGTCAAAGAATGTGATGATATTTTTGAAGTTTCTGTCAACTCAAAAAGTTCAAAATTTCATATCTATCACATGCACACAGTCAACCCTCGATATCGTGTTAGATTTAATAAAAAACACGTAAATGTCGCATATGTTCACTTTATTCCTTCAACTTTAGACGGCTCTTTAAAGATGCCAAAACTAATTTTTAAGGTTTTCAAAAAATACGTAATTGGCACTTATAGAAAAGCTGATGAAATTGTTGTTGTTAACCCAAGTTTTATTCCTCCACTTATGGAATTAGGCATACCAAAAGAAAATATTACTTATATTCCTAACTTTGTGGATCATGAGAAATTCTATAAAGTGAGTGACGAAAGAAGAAAAGAATTAAGAGACAAATATAAAATCCCTCAAGATAAATTCGTTGTCATGGGGTGTGGGCAAGTACAAACAAGAAAAGGTGTTTTAGATTTTATCGAAGTTTCAAAAAGAAACCCTGACAAAACATTTGTTTGGGCCGGCGGATTCTCTTTTGGAAAAATGACTGATGGCTATAAAGAACTAAAAGCTATTATGGATAACCCTCCAGATAACGTTATCTTCTTAGGAATTATCCCTCGAACAGAAATGAACGATATTTTTAATATTGCGGACATGTTATTTATGCCTTCATTCTCTGAGCTTTTCCCTATGGCAATCCTTGAAGCAGTTAATTCTTTTAAACCAGTACTATTAAGAGATTTAGATTTATATGAAGAAATCTTATTCAAAGATAAAGAATGTTACGCTATTGGAAAGAACGTTGATGAATTTGATGAACAAGTTAAGAAACTAGCCTCGGATAAAAAGTACTATCAAAAATATAGTGATGGTTCAAAAGTAATCAGCGACTTCTATTCAAAAGAACACGTTAAAAATATTTGGCGAGAATATTACCCAAGAATCTTAAAGAAATGGGAAAATAAAAAGAAACTTAAACTCAAAAAGAAGTAGTACATGTATTAAAAATGATTGGTTCAAAGCCAATCATTTTTATTTGATCAGAACTAATAAAGCAGGAGCCATGTTACCTCGATATAATATCCTTCCATAGAAATCTTTGGTAACATTGTAACTTTTTTCATAACGCCCTAATATTTTACCAGCATAACTTCTTACAACAATATCTCCGTTACTCTCGTAATCAAGATATCCAACTATCATACCATTATATTCTCTTATAGTTTCTCTCATATCAAATTCCTTTACTCTACAATATCCTTGTACTCATCTTTTGATAACACCTTTTGGGCATATGAACATATAGGGACGATCTTTATTCCTCTTTTCCTTGCTTCTTCCACTATTTTAAGAACAAGAAGTTTTGCAATCCCATGTCCCCCAAATTCCTCACGTACACCTGTATGAATTATGTACCATTTATCATCTTTTTCTTGATATTGGCATTCACCAGCAGCTTTTTTATCAACATATGCCAATGATGAACATTCATCTTCAGCAAAAATGATTTCTATTTCATTAAAACCCCGTTCCATTTACGATCCTCCTAGTTCCTTACTTCTATTTACACAAGCTTTATAACACTCTTTAATAATATCTTTGAATCTACCATTTCTTAAGACATTTAATCCTTCGATAGTAGAACCACCTTTACTACATACGTTATTTATAAGCGTGTCAAAGTCATCATCACTTTTCTTAGCTAGCTCACAACAACCACTTATTCTTTCTAATATGTCATCTCGTATATTTTATGTTCTCGATGATATCTTTTACACATCTTTCAATATAATCCGCTACTTTTGAGAAGTTACCTGTATACCAAGGATCCTCTATTTCATTTATCCCTTTAGTAAATTTATATATGGGAAGAATTCTTTTGTCATCATCAAATCTACGATTTAAATACCAAAGATTCTTGTCATCCATGTAAAACAAGTAATCACATTCTTTAAAATCCTTATCAGATAAATATGTTGCACTATGTCTAGTTACATTTATTCCTCTACTTAAGAGTTCTCTTTTCATTGGAGGATATAAATCGTTTCCTATTTCTTCATGAGTCAGAGCACGTGAAATGACTTCATGTTCAGTATTAAGTGACTTAAAAATAATCTCTGCAGCCGGAGAGCGACATATTGAACCGTGGCAAACAAAAATAATCTTCATGTTATTCTTTTATAATCAATGTCTCGGGATGAGAAAATATAAACTTGATATTTTTCTTTGGATTTTTAAGCAGCATTAATACACCTAGTTCTTCTTTTCCTAATTTTGTATCAAAGGAAATCTTTCTATAAGTAACAAATCCGCACTTCTCTTGAACCCTGCGAGAACGATTATTGAAATCAAAGTGACCACACAACAAGAAATCATAGTCAAGGGTATTAAATAAATAATCAATTACAACCTTTAAAGCTTCAGGCATTAATCCTTTACCCCAATAGTCTTTACTTAATACATAGCCAATGGATCTCCCTTGATATGGAATAAACTCCGTTAAGCTTTCTTCTCTTCCATAATACTCAACCCCAAGAGAACCTATAACTTTATGATTCTCTTTATAAACAATGGCGAACGTTCTTTTTCCTTCAATAAATCTGTTGAGTATCTCTAGAGATTTTTCTTTATTTTCATGAGGAGGCCATCCCGCCATTGGACCAACCTCAGGAACTGATGCATATTCAAAAAAATCATCTAAATCTTTAATATTCCATTCTCTAAGTATCAATCTTTCAGTTTCTAGAACTATTCCAGTTATATCAAATTTAGCATTCATTATTGTTCACCTAGTCTATTCAAAATGTAACATTGAATCAAAAATATCCGAATAGAAATCTACTTCATGAGACACCATAATAACCACTCCTGGATAATCCATAATAGCGTCTTTAAGAGATTCTTTTGCCACTTTGTCTATATGGTTCGTAGGTTCATCAAGAATCAAGACATTGCTTTTTGCGATTGTTAAAGCAGTAAGTCTAGTTTTAGCTTCTTCTCCTCCACTCAATTCTTTTAAAGGTTTAATAGCTAAATTAGATTTAACACCACATCTGGCTAAAGCCTTTCTTATTTCTAAAGGCGTCATTAAAGGATATAAAGAAGAAATATATTGAATAGGAGTAATTGATAAATCATCCATTTCAGTTTGAGAGAAATATCCTATTTTTACTCTTTCATTAAATTTAAAGCTTCCTCCTAAAGAAGGAATAATACCCATAAGAGTCTTAACCAGTGTCGATTTACCTATTCCGTTTTTTCCTACCACACAGATCTTATCTCCTTTTCTTAATGAGAAAGAGATAGGTTGTAAAAGAGGTTTGTTGTAGCCAATTATTAAAGAATCAACATCTAATATCTTTTCTCCTATATCTCCTGAATAAGGAAAAGAAATAAATACTTTGTTTGTATCATCTTTAGGAGCTTCCATTCTTTCTAAGTGAGATAATCTAGTTCTTCTACTTTTAGCCATTCTAGAAGAAGTTGCTCTAACTAAGTGAGCGGCAATAAAGTCTTCTTCTTTCTTGATATATCTTTGTTGAGCTTCGTAATCTTTTTGATATTGTTCTTTTCTAATTACGGATTGTTCTTTGAAATATTTATAGTCACCTTTATATCTATCAATTATTCCATTATGTAAATGAAACACAACATTAGCGATAGCTTCGCAGAATGGTTCATCATGAGAAATAATTAAAAATGCTTTAGGGTAATTCTTTAAATACTCTTTAAGCCATGCAATATAAGTAACATCTAAGTAGTTAGTAGGCTCATCTAATAATAGTAAATCATTTTCTTCTAATAACATTTTTGCAAGATAAACCTTTTCTCTTTGTCCACTACTTAATAGACTTAATTTAGTATCTAAATATGTTTTAGAAATACCTAAGCCTACTAAGATTTTACTAATCTTTTCCTTTATAGAATAGAAATCTAACCTAAGTAATTCATCATTAATATTAGATGCACGTTCGATGTATTTAAAGTAATCTGGGTCATCAACGTTAGATCCTTTGTCATATAATTCATTCATCATTTCTTCTTTTTGAAATAAGTCAGCATATATTTGTTCTAAGAATTCTTTGACCGTAAAATTATCAAACTGCTTATAGTGTTGATCTAAATAAGAATATTTGATTCCTGGAGTCCAATCTATCTTTCCTCTATCTGGAATTAGTTTAAGAGTTAATAAATCAAATAAAGTTGTTTTGCCTGATCCATTTTGACCCACTAAAACAATATGTTCGCCTTGATTAATCTGAAAAGTAAGGCCTTTGTATAAGTCCTTGTCGTAATAATTAAATTTTAAGTCTTCAACTTTAACTAAACTCATTTTAATTAAACACTTTCTTTTATCATTTCTTGGGATTCATTAACAACAACTTTTGCATTTTGCCATTTTCTACTTCTCCATACAAGAAATAAGAATATAGCTCTAGCACATTCATCTAATGCTAAAGCAAACATAGCGCCGTACACGCCCCATCCTAGAAGAATACCGAAGATATAGGTTCCAGTAACTGCAACTGCCATATTAATGACAGCGCTAAATATAGAAGGGATTAAAGCATATCCACTTGTCTTTAAAGCCGTATTATATACTAAGTTACTTGCTCTACCAATTTCTAATCCTATATCGATAAATAGGCACCATACTATTCCATTTATTAATAATGTGTCAGTGTTAAATGCTCCTAAAACTACTCTTCCTAGTAAAGCAAATAATAACTCCACCCCTATTCCAATCAATATACCGATAAGCGCCACTTTATTAGTACCATGATAGCATTCATCATATTCATTTGCCCCAATTCTCCATCCAACAAAATAGCTATTAGCTTGTCCAAGCGCTAACGCAGCACAGAATGAAAAACTAGTTATTTGACTTACATAGGCTTTAATAGTAACGTTAAATCCTCCAGGATCCATTTGATTTATAAATCCCATTACTATTGACATGGCTATGCTATAAGAAATACCTTCAATAGCGGCAGGTACCCCAATTTTAATTACTTGTTTCAATATAGTTCTACGCTTAATTCTTTCTTTATAATCCTTAGATTTAATTGAGTGATAATTAAAATATATAACCAAAATCAAGGTAATAAGTTTACCTATAACAGTGGATACTGCCACTCCTGCTACACCCCACTGAAATACAAACAAAGACAGTGAATTTAAAGCAATGTTAACAACATTACCAATAATAGTGGCTACAAATGGTTGTCGTACATGTTTAAAAGCTCTTAAATACGCACTAAAGATGACGATTAAAGCATCAAAGAAACTAGCTATGGCCACAATTCTCATGTAGGTAGAAGCTAATCCTAAAAGCGTTGGAGCGGTATTTAAGGCAATTAAAATAGGCTCAGAAAAAAATATTAAAATAATAGAAATCAATATGCCTATGATACCATTACACAAAATAGCAAGTTGACGTGCTTGATATGCTATTCCAGGTTTTTTAGCACCAATGTTTTGTGTCATTACAGCCATCATACCCCCAGATATAACTGTTAAGAACATAAAAAACATATAGATATAAGTATTAGCGGTCCCTACTGCCCCTGCTCCATTTGGAACTGTTGAAAGCATTAATGTATCAACAATACCGGACAACATCAAAAGAAGAGTTTCAATGAAAATCGGAAAGAATAACATTGGTAAGGAACTTCTTTTCTCTAACATAGAATTTATTATCTAATAAATTGATATAAATAGGAAAAGAATTAATAATTGAAATTGAAACATTTAAAAACAAAAAAATAAAAAATAGTTAACTTTTGCAATATTTTTATTAATTTTTGCATATTATTTAATTTTCAAAGTTCTTAAATAATTTTTATGTTCATCACTAACTCTATAAGATTCAATCGATTTTTGAATAGCCTTGTTATGAGTAAATGTATCAAATCGATGTTCTTCAATAGGTTTTATAAATGAATCGTAGTTTTTAGCTAATCCAGTAGCAAGATACCACGCTATCATCATGCGGACATAATAATCATCAAGCTTAACTTCCGCTACTTTATCTATATGTTCTTCTTTAAAGTCTTCGCCTAGATAATAGTTCATTAAACACTTAATAGCGTATCTAACTCGATATATTTCATCACTCTTAAGCCATTTGTATACTTCAGTAATTAATCTATCTTTATATTTAACTAAATATTTATTACAAATAGTGTCACATGTTGACCAGTTACTTACATAAGGAAGAAATTTATCAATCTTGTCTATGAATTCATCATAGTCCTTAATGTTAGAAAGAATAAAGGCATGTAATATATTTTCTTCGTGATATTGATGTGGTAAATCTTTTAAGAATGCCTCTCTACAATCTTTATCCAAATCTTTCGCGTATTTCTTAATTATAGGTAGTCTCACACCAATAAAAGTCTTTTCGTCTACATTAGGCAATAGGGGCAAAGTAAAATTACGATATTCAATATCTTGGTTATCAAATAAAAACTTTTTAATATCAGTACCCATTTATTTTATTTATAAATTATAAAGATTTCAAAATCCAGTTCTTAATAAATTCTTTTTCTTCTTCAGTGTGCATATAGTGGCTAGCACCTTCTTTTGTCGTTAATTTTGTATTAGGGTATCTAGCCAAGAAATCAGCAATATTCAAAATTGTTTTATTTTAAGACCAATTGTTTCCTTAGACATAAATATTCACTTTCTATGAAAAATTGTTACAATATAACCAGAAGAACGGAGCCCTCAGACTTACTTACGAGGTTGTGGTATTTGTGAGAGTTTCTTTTTTATCTCATTAGCAAGCCAATTAGACATATTAGAAGACATAATAAGGCGATTCTCAAGAGCTTAATCAGTTCTTTAAAATCATCTTTCAATGTGGGATATCTCCTTTCTATTTGTTCAATAGTCTGCCCTCATCATTATGAAGAATAACTTTAAAAATCTAATAAACAATAATTGAAATAAAGTATCATTAAAATATGGATAAAAATAAACGCTTCAAATATATTATCGCTTCAGTAATTAATATTATCGTCTTTGGAATAATAATCTACTGTTTAATCTCATTAATCAAATCATCGATTAATGGGAATAATGGTTTCATTTATTTTACCAATATCTCCAATCTATTTGTTGGGCTAATTGCCTTATTCAATGTCATATTTTTCCTATTATCAATTATCAAAAATAAAGACTATGTATCTAAGCTATTATCTTTAATAAAACTAGTGGCCATTTCTATGACCACTCTTACTTTCTTTACTGTTCTATTTGTTATTGGACCAGTGAATGGATATCCAAATAGTTATAGCGGGAGGAATTTCTTTACACATCTAATCGTTCCTCTTCTTTCTTTATTTTCATATCTATTCTTTGAAGAAAAGTTACAGTTGAAATGGCGATATTCTTTGCTCATTTTAGTACCTTTTATCATTTATTCAATTTTCTATTTTATAAACGTCATTATATTGGGTTCTTGGCCAGATATTTACCGAATAAATAAACAAGGATTATGGTATCTTTATCTATTAGTCTTTATCATCGCGGACTTTGCTTTTGGACAAGGTCTATATTTCTTAAAGAGACTTATCGACAAAAAGCATCTGAAACACAAACACTATTCCTAATATATCTTTTCCTTATCTTTTATCAGGTGCTTTCATCTATTTTTAACAATAAACAAAAGATCAATCTACTATTACTTGTAAAATTAGAATTTCTTTTTTAAAACAAGAATATTTTTACCGTTGATATGATCATAAGAGCAATCGGTCATAATCTTTTTCACAATAGAAATACCTAAACCACCCACTCTAACACGAGGTTTATCATCATCAACTAAATCAACTTCAAGTTGGTTAAATTCCTTCGCTTGATCTATCACTATAATGCAAAATTCTTTTGTGTCTTCATTAAATAATAAACGTACAAAAATTGGACCACCTTCTTCTCCATAACCATGTTTTATGATGTTAGAAAAGAGCTCGTCACCCACCACTAAAAGTTTATTTGTAAAACTAATAGGAAATTGATTTTCAGTGGCAAATTTTTTAATAAAATCAAGCATATCTCCAATATTTTCTTTATTTCCATAAAATTCATTTTTGCTAGTGACGTAACTCCCGCCTCGATATTTTAAGGTAACAAATGTGATATCATCGCTTTGAGGAGCGTCTTTAACAAATTCCGCTATTTCATCTTTGATTGAATGATGTATATCAACAATGGAGGTGTAATCTTTTTTATTAAACACCTCAAGAAGTTTCTCACTTCCAAAGAAATTTCCATCACTATCTCTAGCTTCGGTAATACCATCAGTATAAAGTGTGATTGTATCACCTGGTTTTAAAACTATTTCTTCATCTTTTATATTAACTTTATTAAAACAGCCAAGAGCGATTCCGTGAAACGCTTTTAAATAAGAGAAGTTACGATTCGAGCCTATGATTGGAGGATTATGACCCGCATTAGCGTAGATCATCTTTCCATCTCTTCTATCAATAATAGCTAAGAAGCATGTAACAAACATGCCCGCTTTATTACCTTTCATAACTGAAGTATTAATTTCATTTAATATTTGAGAAGGTGTTTTATCTTTCGTTGCAAAGTCTCTAAATGAAGTGATCGTTTTCATCATAAACATCGCTGCAGGAACACCTTTTCCAGAGACATCACCCACCAATAATGCTACATGGTTATCATCAATCCTCACATAATCATATAAATCCCCGCCCACTTCTTTAGCGGCTTTTAACTCTCCAACAATCTCGACATCTTTATTCGAAACAAAATCATCAGGCAATGTTTGCATCTGAATATCCTTAGCAACATTAAGTTCGGTTTTAGCTTTTTGTTGTTCGTCGCGTATCCTAACTTCATCATCAAGTAATTTATAAGTTCTTCTATTAAGAAGGTTAGAGACCATAAAGAATAAAGTTAAACAAGCTGCGCGAGGAAAATAATAGAATAAAAGGACTTTTAAATAACGATTATCACCTTGAGCACTTCTTTCGCTCAATAATGCTAATCTTTCCTCAAATGTTTCTACCGATCCTATACTACCGTCTGGTTTAATTACTCCACCACCAAATAAGTTCTCATCAAACTCTCCGAAAAACATACCAGCGTATAAACAAAAAAGCATAGCCAATAAACTAACAAAATAAATAACTCTACCAATAGTAGGGTTATAGTAATGGTTAGCCATTAAAATTGCAAAAGGCCAGAACAATAAACTATGTTTAGGGATTGATATATTTAACGCAATAATAACCGTCAAAAGGGAAAATAATATAAAGTATTTAAACCCTCTTTTTCTAATTACGTCTGTTTTAACAAAAAAGACCGGCACAAACAATAAAGCTGCGGCAACGGGGAATAATACACAAACTACCGGAAAAAAATGGTCTGGTATAGTAAATACCTTAGCTAAATACAAAATCCAAATGACAATAGCCAAAACACCTGCTGCGGCATTCACATAACTCATGTGTTTATTCGCGTCAGCTTCGTTATCGTAATATTTTTTAGAAAACTCTATTCCTCTGCTTTTAGCCATAGAGATTATTAATTATTTTTTAAGTTTTTTGATTTCAATTTCATCAACAAAACCGACCATTTCAAAAACATCATAAACATCATCATTCATGTTTATTAATGAAAGAGCGTCATATTTTTGTTTTAATCTAGAGACGATTCTTAATCCTGCTGAAGAAATGTAATTAACTTTTTCTACATCTAAAACAATGGAATCAAACCCTTTCTTAGCAAGAATAGATTCAATTTCTTTTTCTACACTATCAGAAGTAAAAGAATTTAATTCTCCTTCTAAATATATTGTTAACACTTTATTTTCCAATGTATGAGTCATAATAATTTCCTCCTAATTATCAGTATCTAATCTCTGTCTTTCAACAAGTTCGGCAAATCTACCTTTTTTATCAATTAATTCTTGGTAACCGCCCTGTTCTATTATTTTACCACCCTCAAGCATTAAAATGCGATCTGCATTTTTAATCGTGCTTAATCTATGTGCAATAACAATTCTTGTACAATTTAATCTATTGATAGATTCGGTAATGTTCTTTTGTGTTTTATTGTCAAGCGCACTAGTGGCTTCGTCAAAAATAAGAATTTTAGGTTTATGAACAATTGCTCTAGCAATCATAATTCGTTGTTTTTGACCTCCAGAGATACCTCCTTGGCCTTCAGAAATAACAGTTCGCATTTTCATAGGCATTTCACGAATATCATCTGCAATATTAGCGATTTCTGCAGCGGCCCAAGCATCTTCTTCCTTAAGGTCTGGAGAAGAAATAATGATATTTGAAAGAATATCTGCGTGGAATAATGTTCCGTTTTGCATAACGGTACCTATATTCTTCCTCAAAGAAGTCAAATCGACGTCCTTAATATTATGATCATCAAAATAAATATCACCAGCAATTGGCTTTTCAAAACCTAGCAATAATCTAGTTAAAGTTGATTTGCCACAACCGGTAGGTCCTACAATAGCAATATATTCTCCTTCATGGATTTCTAAAGATAAATCATTAACCACAAGAGGAGCGTTTTCATTATATCTAAATGAAACTCCCTCAAGTCTAATATTGCCTTTGATTCCTTCAAGAACTTTCTTGCCATCTACGTTTTCTACTGGTTCTTCTAAAATTGGTCTAGCCATATCATAAATAGGTGAAATTGTCGCAATTAGAGTAACAACTGAGATTAAAGATGTGAAGGCACCGGAAAGAACTCCATAGCTTGCTACAAACGCCATATAGCTTGAAGCATCGATATAATTTTTCGCAGCAACAAAGTAAATAACTACATTGCCTAATAAGGTAATTAATAAAGTAATTATAGGTGCAAGTTTAATAATTAAAGGTGGGCTATATTTGTATTTTGCTGCTTTAGAATAAGAAGCAGCCCATTTTGCAAATACTCTTTTTTCTGAACCAGATAATCTTACCTTTTGAATACCATTAATAATTTCGTAAGTAACTCCTGATTCTTTAGAAGATAATTGAAGCTGTGTAGCGGTAATTTTCTTCTGGTAGAAAGCTATAAAAACTGAAAAGAGAGTACTCACTAAAAGAATAATGATAACAGGGAGTATTAATACTGAAGCAAATCCACTTAATTGGAATAAATAAGTTATTGAAATGATAAAGGCGACAATTGTAGTAAAGGCACTATTAAGAATTATCTGCGCTAAAGAGGAGACACTAGTAAATCTAGCGGCTAATTCACCTGTATTATATTTTTTAAAGAATGATGGAGGTAAATGTAATAACTTCATCATGGTGGCTTCCTGTACCCCTTTTTCAATACGCATAGTGATTCTTAGATTAACAAAACTTTGTATTGATTTTGCTAACACTAATCCAGTAGCGACACCTACAACATATAAAGAGACCGCAATAAATTGACTAATTTGCTGATCATGCACTACTTTACCAGTCAATATTTTGGTTAAATATGGAAGCAAAATACCAATTCCAGAAACAGCGGCAGCTAATAAAATTAACAAAATAATATCTATAGGGCGAATCGATTTAGAAATATATTTGATATATTCTTTAATATCAATTTTCTTATTAGGTAATGGTCGATAGAAACTATATGCTTCTAGTTCTAATTTATTTACTAAGTCCGCTCTAATTCGGACTTTTTTACCAGTTTTATAGTTAATGTAATAATATTCCTTGCTTCCTATAGGGAATAAAACAACAGGAATGTTGTGCTTTAAGGTAAAAATAAGTAAAACTGAACGACCATCATTAGTGTATGAATCATTTAATTCAACTTTGTGATATTCAACACCATATTGACCTAAAGCATAATTTAATTTCTCATGAAATTTCTTAATTGTGGTTGGAATATCCACCATAGGGTGACGGAACGTAGAAAGGATTTGGCTAATAGCAAAATTTTCTCTAACTTCTTCAATGGATAGATTATGTGGATTATCAACTTTAATACCCGCTAGAGAACTAAAAGAATCTTCAAATGTTTTAGCATCGAGTTTCTTTCTTTTTTCAATTTGTTCTTCAAACCAGCCCATTTCTACCTCCCTTCTAGTCGTTAGTGACCAAATTATAATAAGACCCTTTAAGAGCCATTAATTCATCGTGATTTCCTTTTTCCACAATATGGCCTTTTTCTAAGACGACGATTAAATCTGCATCCCTAATTGTGGATAATCTATGCGCAATAACAATGGTTGTGATTCCTCTTTTCTTAATTGCTTTAACCACTTCATGTTCAGTTTTAGCGTCAAGCGCACTAGTGGCTTCATCTAAAATAATGATGCTTGGATCAGCGGCTAGCGAACGAGCAATTTCAATTCTTTGTTTTTCTCCTCCGGAGAAATTTTTACCGCCTTCTAAAACGGGCGCATTATATTGTCCGTCTCTCGCCATAATTGTCTTATGTATTTGAGCGTCATTACAAGCCATAATGACTTCATAATCTTCAATTGATTCATCCCACATTTTAATGTTGTTAGAGATTGTATCTTCGAAAAGTGTGATATCTTGGTCTACAACCGCAATAGAAGAAGTAAAGATTTCATGATCTATCTCTTCTATCTTCTTTCCATTAAAAATAATGTCCCCAGACCAAGGTGAATACAAACCTGAGACTAATTTAGATAATGTTGATTTACCACTACCGGTAGAACCAACAATAGCGACTTTTTGACCTTGCTTGATTTCTAAATTGAAATCTACTAAAACTGGGTTATCTAATCTAGAATAGCCAAATGTAACGTTTTTAAGGATGAGATTTCCCCTAATTTTTGAAATCTCTTCCATAGGTATTTCTCTAATAACATTTGGGTCAAGTGGATATTCTAAAACATCGTCCACTCTTTCCATTGAAGTACGCATTTCTTGTAATGTTTGGCCACTATTGATAATAGTTGTTGCAGGTAACATGAATGAACTTAGTAAACCTTGGAAAGCTAAAATAGAACCAATAGTAAAATGTCCTTGCATTGTGTAATAAACGCCTAAAATTAAGATTGAATAATTTGCAATCATTGTTACAAATGCAGGAATTAATCCGATAAATGCATTGGTTTTTGCAATTTTTAAACGTTGATTAATGACATTATCTTGAGCTTCGCTCCATGAATTAAAATAAGAAGCTTCCGCACCATTTGATTTAATAGTTTCAATCATTTCAATACCTTTAGTGGTTAGTCCGTTTAATCTAGCTCTATCGCGTGATTGAACACGAGAAATATTAACTCTAAGTTTAGAAATATAGAACGAAACAAAAGCATTTAAAAATACAGTAACTACACCAACTAAAGTTAAAATCCAACTCTTAGAAATCATAACCACTAAATAGAAAATAAGCATGATTGTATTAAATAAAAGAGGAGCAAAAACATTAACTAAAGTTTCTGCAATAGAAGCATTTTCTGATTGACGTGATTGTAAATCGCCAACCATTCTTTGGGAGAAGAATTCAATTGGCATTCTTAAAATTCGCCACATATATGTAGTAGAGCCTACTAAATCGAGTTTGCCTCTAATTTTGTATTGATATAAAGATTGGACTAATGTAGCAATAATTTGTAAAAATCCAATACCCGCAAATATAAATATGAATGGCAATAACCATCCTGGATTATTTCCACCTAAAAGATAATCTACAAATACTTGATTTAAAACAGGATTTATAATTCCGATGATATAGAACACGATCGTGGTTATTGCAAAGAAAGCAATTAATGGAGCGGCTCCTCTTAATCTCTTCTTAGCAAAAGAAAGAATAGATTTTCTTTTTCCACCTGGAACAAACCCTTCATCAGGAACAATTTCTAAATAAATACCTGTAAATATCTTATCAAATGTTTTTAAATCTACTTTAAGAACACCTTTTGCAGGGTCGCTAATAATAGCTTTATTACCTCTAAAACCATTAATGACAACAAAGTGTCCTCCACCCCAGTGGATGATGCCAGGAAATTTACCATTTTGTCTTAATTTTTCAGTTGTATAAGCATAACCTTTAGTTTTAAAGCCATATTTTTGGGCTGCACGTAATATGTTTTTAGCGTTACTACCATTACGAGAAACACCACAATCCACTCTTACTTGTTCAAGGGCTACCCACTTATCATAGTAGGCCATAACCATAGCTAAAGAAGCCGCTCCACATTCTAGAGCTTCAAGTTGCATGATTAATGGTGTATTCACAACTCCTTTTGTTTTAGGCTTCTTTATCTCTTTCATATTTATTTACCTAACAAGAATTCAACTGGTTTCTTTTCTCCAATAACGATGTAATATTCATAATCACCATCTTGGAGCGAGAAAGTAGAAATAACAGGTTGATCGTCTTTAATAGACAAAATTTCCCCTTCTTGTCCAGCAATGTAGACTTTTTGTCCTACTTGTAATTTGCTAATGGATCTTTTTTCCATGACTAAGGTAACTTGGCCTTCATTAATACTAGCCATGCCAGTTAGCTTAATTGTAATTGAATAGATACATGACCAAACGAAAAATCCCAATAACAAAAACACCACTGAAGTAAGAATAATCCAAGTAATTGGAGAACTATACTGCAGATTCTTGTTTAATTCGTCTGGATTAGTGATGGTTTTGTTATTCTTTTTCATATTGTTAAATATCTAACTCTTTTTCTAAACGCCATTCGTGTAACTCTTTATTTACTTTATCATACCAACCATTTTCAAAGAAAATACATTTAGTAATATCTTCATGGTAGAAATTAACATCTTTTGAATAAAGTAGACCTAAAGCCGGACAACCGCCGTTACAAGCTTTATAGTATTTACAGTTAGCGCACTTATCGTTTTCTACGATTTGTTTAAATAATGGAGCCATTGCCAAATTTAAATAATCGCTTTCTTTAACTAACTCTTTTAAAGGTGTTTTAAATAAATTACCTAAACTAATTTTGTGTTCAATGAAGTAGCCTGACATTTGTAAGCAAGGAACTACTTCTCCACTACTAGAAACCGCAATCATGCCCCTATTACCTTTACACATTGGGATACGAATATTGAATTCATCTTTGCTACACGCTATCGGTACTAAAGAATATATTTTTCCTTTAGGATATAGTCTTATAAATTGCCATATATCTATTACCATTTTCATATTTGTATGGATATATTCTTTTGCAAATTTAAGCATGGCTTCGTAATATTCTTCGATTGTTAAACTAGATTGAGGAGAGTTCTTTTCCCAGCGTGGCGCTTCTGTTGTTCTAATAATGCGCATCTCAAAAACACCTAAATCGTTTAATAATTTTGCGGTATCCATCATGACATCGACATTTTTACGATTAACTTGTACTTGAGCTTTCACCCTAAAACCATTCTGAATGCATAATTTAATGGCTTTAATTGTTAAATCTTCCGCTTTTGGATGCTGTCTAATGATGTTGTGATATCCTACTCCATCAAAAGATATTTTAATTAATGGATGGCACCCAAG
>Ga0310695_10008207_pt1 | contig 16276 bp, 14 predicted proteins | sample RumenRJG_04DNA_FD_203882 | JGI IMG/M metagenome (GOLD analysis project Ga0310695, IMG submission 203882) | Bovine rumen microbial communities from Lethbridge, Alberta, Canada - RJG_04 (v2) (version 2) | ecosystem: Host-associated > Mammals > Digestive system > Stomach > Rumen | place: Canada...
GCTGATGTTCATCCTAAGGTCTCTGAGCATATTCCGGAGATCATCGAGTTCGTCCAGACTCTGATCGACAAGGGTTATGCGTATGAGGCTGACGGAGATGTCTATTATTCGACACGTAAATTCCCTGAATACGGCAAGCTGTCAGGACAGAATATCGATGACCTGGAGAGCGGTGCGCGTATAGCTATCGGCGAAGTGAAAAAGGATCCGCTGGACTTCGCTCTCTGGAAGGCCCGCAAGGAAGAATCCGAGATAGCATGGGAATCCCCATGGGGAATGGGCAGACCGGGATGGCATATCGAGTGCTCGACCATGGCGAAGAAGCATCTCGGAGAGACCATCGACATCCACGGAGGCGGTCAGGACCTGACTTTCCCGCATCACGAGAACGAGATCGCTCAGTCGGAGGCATGCAACGGAGTACCTTTTGCCCGCTACTGGATGCACAACGGATATATCACTGTTGACAAGGTCAAGATGTCAAAGTCTCTCGGCAACTTCTTTACAGTCAGAGACATCCGCAAAGTGTACAGCGGAGATTTTATCAGATTCTTCCTGCTTTCGGGACATTACCGCAGCCCTATCGACTTCAGTGATGAACTGATGCATTCATCCAAGCAGGGCTATGACAGGATAGCTACTGCAATAGAGACTCTCGAGTTCCTTAAGAAGAACGGCACCGACGAGCCTATGCAGGACGAGGCTGAAAAGATCGCCTCCCTCGATAAGTTCAGAGAGAGATTTATTGAAGTAATGGATGATGACCTCAATACTGCAGATGCTATCTCGGTCATTTTCGAGATGGTATCCGAGATCAACATAGCTGTCAAAGACGGTGCGTCGAAGTCATATGCAGCTGAGGCTCTCAAGAGGATAGATGAACTTACGGAAGTTCTCGGAATCTTCAGAGATGAAGGTGAAGAGGAAGGGCTCGGCGACGATATCCAGGCTCTCATAGAAGAGAGACAGGCTGCCCGCAAGGAGAAGAACTGGGCAAAGGCAGATGCTATAAGAGACCAGCTCGCAGCTATGGGCATCACGCTCAAGGATACACCGCAGGGCGTACAGATCATCAGAAACTGATCTGAAAACTATAGAAACAGAGGATTATAATGAGCAAAGCAGACCAGCTGTTTGTGAATATGTGTCAGGATATCCTTGACAACGGCTTCAGCACAGAGGGAATGCCGGTAAGACCTCACTGGGAGGACGGCACTCCTGCCCACACTATCAAGAACTTCGGTGTGGTAAACAGATACGACCTGTCGGAAGAATTCCCGGCGCTCACGCTCAGACCTACGGCTATAAAGCTCGCTACTGACGAGATGCTGTGGATATGGCAGAAAAAATCCAACAGACTTTCGGACCTTAAGAGCCATGTCTGGGATGAATGGGCTGACGAGAATGGCACCATCGGCAAGGCATATGGTTATCAGATGGCCAGGAAGTATAAGTTCAAGCAGGGTGAGATGGATCAGGTGGACAATGTCCTGTGGTGTCTCAAGAATGACAGGTACAGCCGTCGTATCCTGACCAATCTGTATAATTTTGAAGACCTGAGCGAGATGAGACTTGAGCCGTGCGCATATTCGATGACATTCAATGTCAAAGGTGATACGCTTAACGGCATACTCAACCAGAGATCGCAGGATATCCTTGCAGCCAATAACTGGAACGTGGTCCAGTATGCCATGCTTCTGATGATGATGGCACAGGTGTCCGGTCTTAAGGCGGGAGAACTGGTCCATGTGATATCTGACGCACACATATACGACAGACATGTCGATATTATCCGTGAGCTTATATCCCGGCCGCAGTACCCGGCACCTAAGGTTACACTTAATCCGGATATAAAAGATTTCTACCAATTCACAACAGACGATATAAAAGTCGAAAACTATAAGCACGGAGAGCAGATAAGAAATATCCCTGTAGCAATATAGAATAACTAAGCGCCTCTAGGGGCGCTTTTAGATAAGTATGCAAAAGGATCATCATATGACCAAGGAAGAAGCTTTAAGATTCAATACTTCAACGCTTGCATATCTCGGAGATGCGGTTTTTGAGGTCATAATCCGCGAAAAAATCGTGCGTGAGAAGTCCGGGGATACTGACAGAGCACACCATACAGCCGTCAGGTACGTTTCGGCTGCCGGACAGGCAACTGCAGCAAAATCCATGATCGCTTCGGGGTTCCTGACAGATGACGAGGTGACTCTGTTCAAAAGAGCACGTAATCACCGCTCCATGTCGAGACCGGCGAATGCAGATCCTAAGATATATAAGATAGCAACCGGATTTGAAGCGCTCCTTGGATATCTGTACCTGACAGACGAACGCGAGCGTCTGCGTGAGATCGCAGCTGAGGCTGTCAGGATAGTTGATGTCCAGAGTAAAAGGGCAGCGATGCAAGCTAATGCCGGACGGAAGTGAGCCGGCTCAGATAACGCCATGTTTACAATACAGTATTCAGACGAAAAAAGAATATTCAATATCCATACAGCAGGTATCCCGTATATATCTTTTGATATGCTGGATGAACTCGGGGTGCCCAATCTTTTCACGACCAGGTATATTTCATATGACACAGATTCCGGCACAGGCCAAAAGGGGCTCAGGCTGGCTGTCATGAAAACCGAGACCGTCGAAGAAGCCTCGCCTGTATGCAGAAGAAACCGTGATATACTTGCCCGTCAGCTGGGATCTTCTCTTTCTATGGAGTGCATCACTGACCAGAAGCACACCAATTACGTCCATGTTGCATCCAAGGAAGATCTCGGGGTACCTACAGTGGGCAATTTCGCGCTTCACAGGCACTATGTTGACGGCGTTGTAACAGACATGCCGGGAGTCGTTCTGACTGTGTTCGGAGGAGACTGCCCTCCGGTATATATAGTCGATCCGGTGAGAAAAGCGATCGGTCTTGTACATGCCGGCTGGCGCGGTACGCTTGGGAGGATACCTGAGGTCGCAGTAGCCAACATGGTTGTGAGGTTCGGAAGTGATCCTGCTGATATGTATGCAGCCATCGGTCCGGGAATATGCAGGGACTGCTATGAGATGGGCGATGAGGTTTATGATGCATTTGCAGAGCAGTGGAGCAAAACCGAAGCGGACAGGATTTTATCAAGATACCCGGCGTTCAATGCCGACGGGACAGATATACCGGGAGGCAAATACCACCTCGACCTCAGAGAAGCCAATAAAATGACTCTTCTGAGGACGGGAATACCGGAAGATCATATAGCCATATCCAACATATGCACTAAGTGCAATGCGGATATCTTTTATTCATACAGGTCGCATCGCATGGAGAACGAGCAGGCAGCTATGCTCGTCAACAGATGGTAACGGAGAGATACTATGAACATGATCGTGGCAGCAGATAACAGATGGGGAATAGGCAGGGACAATGGATTGCTTGCTTCACTTCCTACTGACATGAAGTATTTCAGAGACCATACGCTCGGCAAGGTCGTCGTAATGGGCAGAAAGACTCTGGAGTCTCTTCCGGGGCAGAAGGGTCTCCCTAAGAGGACCAATATCGTTTTGTCGGCCAATCCGGATTTTGAAGCGGAAGGCTGCAAAGTGGTCCACTCCGAATATGAGCTTTTCGATGAGATCGCTCAATATGAGCCCGATAATGTGTTCCTGATAGGAGGCGCATCTCTGTACAACAGGTTCTACAAGTACTGCCGCAGGCTGTATATCACCAGAATGGATGCTGATCTGGATGCGGACGCATTTATCGTTAATATCGATGAGGACGAGGACTTCACCCTTGTTTCTGAGAGCGAGCCGATCACCGAGAACGGAATCACGTTCAGATTTCTTATATATTCAAGAAATACAGAAGGCCTGAACAGAGCCAGGACGCTCAGGTTCTGATTTTGATTCGGTGCAGGGAAGACTGCACCGTTTTTTGTGGAGACTATCCAAAATATAAGTAAGGAGGCACATAGATGCGCTATCACACCAAGGAATACTACACACTGATGATGGCTCAGGGAGCAGCCGATCTCTATGAACCTATAATAGATAAGGAATATACAGATGAGGATATAGAAGACCTGTACCAGCAGGCCATGGACAGATATATAGAAGATGAGAGAGAGGATTATGATGCGCCTCCGGTTCTCATCCTTGATGATGGTGATCCGGATTCCGGACTGCTTGATCTGTCGATAGATGCAGCTCTTGCTTATGAGAATCGCGAGCCTTTTGATGAAGAACAGTCAAGAGCGGATTTTGAAGAACTGTACAGAGACAATCTTGAAGAGCCTGATGAAGATCTCCCTGACTGGGTCAGAGAAGCTGTCGATAAGAGGATACTCGCGATGTATTTCATGCCTGAGAAGATATACAGAAAACTCGCGGCGGAAGATGAGGCAAACGAAGAAAAGTTCGATGCCATGGATGATGAGGCTGATGAAAAGCTGGAAGAACTCCTGGAGTCACTTCCGGAGGATTATCAGGATTTCATCGATATCCTTGAGGATCTTGAAGACTTATATGTAACTGATGCCGAGATAACCGATGATGAGATCAGACTGACGCTTTCCGGCTGGGATGACGAAGGAGATGAAGAGGAGAAACTCCTCGTATTCTCAAACCCTGAGATCATCGAAAATGATGGCGTAGAAGCGAAGTCCTGGGAAGATGAGGACGGCGATACGGAGTCTGACTGTGAGCTTCTCTACAGTGAACTCTATATGGAAGACGGCAGACCTGAGGTGCATATGCTTTTTGACAACAATGGCCTTAAATACCTCACCTTCAGATGCGGGGAAGCACTGGCATTCTGTGGCCTCGGTACGCTGGAAGGCCATATTACCATCAGCTGAAGCTGCTCTGCACAGGAAGGACCGATAAGATGAGCAAAAGAGATAATAAACGTTTTAACGATAATGAGAGAAAAAGCGCTCCGAAACGCGGGGGCAAGAACAGAAGAGACTATGGGGACAGCTACGAACCGAAACGCCCGGGCAAAAGGACCTCATCTATTGCAGGCGGCAAGAGCCGCAGGCCGTCAACATCCTCTTCAGGCAGAGCGCAGGGGCAGGAAAGATCACGCAGAGTGCTCGGATACGATCTTGATATGAGAGAGGAAGCGAGCAGGAACATCGGAACTGATGGACTGGAAGTCGTTGCCGGCCGCAATCCCGTGACAGAAGCTTTGAGCGGCGACCGTGATGTAGAACGCATATTTATAGCTGACGGAGCAGAAGGTTCTGTATCTAAGATAGTTGCGATGGCAAGAGAGCAGGGCGTTATAGTCGACTTCGTACCTAAGGAAAAGATCGATGCTATGGCTCCCGGCGTAAAACACCAGGGCGTGGTCGCCAAGGTCAGTGAGTACAGCTATGCTGATATGGATGAGGTGTTTGAGAGGGCTGAAGCATCCGGCGAGGATCCGTTCATAGTTATACTGGATGAAGTGACGGACCCGCACAACCTCGGGGCGATAATAAGAACGGCGGAATGCGCAGGAGCACACGGGGTCATCATTCCTAAGAGAAGGGCGGCTTCTCTTACCCAGACTGTCGCTCTGTCGGCTGCAGGCGCAATAGAGAGCATGCCGGTCGTACAGGTCACCAACCTGGCGAGGACCATAGATGAGCTGAAGGAAAAGGGCATATGGGTAGGCGCAGCCGACATGGATGGCGAGACCTATTATCAGGCCAACCTGACAGGGCCTATAGCGATCGTCATAGGCAATGAGGGCAAAGGTGTCGGAAGGCTGGTGAAGGAGAAATGCGACTTTGTGCTTTCGATACCTATGTACGGAAAAATCAACTCTCTCAATGCGTCCAATGCCGCTGCAGTGCTCATGTACGGTATCAGAAGAGCAAGAGGTTGATTTCTAAAATAACCCCTTGACATTGACTTGCATTATGAGTATTCTTATTGAGCGGCTTTATGATTAACAATCGGAGCACTGGGACAACCGGGCTTCGAGTTTTAGGTTGAAAAGATGCGTCAGCATCTCTGAAAAGGGTCGCGGACGCATGATTTTGTAAATATAAACAGAAGGAGCAATAAAATGGCAGCAGGCGTAAGACAGAAAGTCATCCTCGCATGCACAGAGTGCAAGCAGAGAAACTACAATACAATGAAGAACAAGAGAAACAATCCTGACAGGATCGAACTCATGAAGTATTGCAAGTTCTGCAACAAGGAGACTCTCCACAAGGAGACCAAGTAATTACAGTAATTACATACAGCGGAGATATAAGCATGGCTAACAACAATAAGGGCGGAAACAACAAGGCCAAGGCTGATCTTGCAAAGCAGACAGCTCAGGCTACCGCAAAGAAGCAGAGCCAGAACAGACAGGACAAGAAAAACGGCGGGATCATCGCATACCTCAGAGGCGTGAGACAGGAGTTCCGCAAGGTCGTATGGCCTACAAGAGAAGAGCTGACAACGGACACTATCGTAGTTATTGGCTGCGTCGTTTTCTTTGCGGTTGCTTTCTGGCTGATAGATACAGGATTCCTTGCAGCACTCAAGGGCATCCTGGGCATCACATTGTCCTAATTCAAGGAGATAACAGATGGCAGACAACGTAAACATGGAAGAAATGGCGAGCGTCAGGACATCAGTATCACCTCTTGAGGGCGAAGGCCTCAGAGGAGACGGAACTGCCAAGTGGTATGTTGTCCATACATATTCCGGTTATGAAAACAAGGTCAAAAACAGCATCGAGAGAATGGTCGAGTACCGTGGGATGCAGGACCTTATTCTCGAAGTAGTCATACCGACAGAAGAGAGGATCGAGATCAAGGACGGAGTTAAAAAGGTCAAGACACGCAAGCTCTATCCGGGATATGTCGTTATTAAGATGATCGTCAATAATGAGACCTGGTACCTCGTACGTAATACAGAGGGTGTAACAGGTTTCGTCGGACATGGATCCGATCCTATTCCGCTGACCAAGGAAGAAATCGTAAGAATGGGCATCGAAAAGCTCAAGATCGATCTGGATATCGAAGTCGGAGATACAGTTCGTATCATCGGCGGAGTCTTCGAAGGTCAGCTTGGCATCGTAGAGGCTATCAACCCTGAAAAGCAGATAGTCAAGACAAGGATCTCTATGTTCGGAAGAGATACACCTGCAGAGATCGAGTTCTCACAGGTCAGCAAGCTGCGCTAAAGTTACGACATAGCTTAGCAGCACAAGCATCGATCCCGACAGGGTTTAACAATCCTGCTGAGATAAAAAAATGAGGAATCTCTGATCCCTCAGGAAAGGAGAAATCAATGGCAAAGAAGATCGATGGCTATATCAAGCTTCAGATCCCTGCCGGCGGCGCTACACCTGCTCCTCCAGTCGGACCTGCACTCGGTCAGAAGAGCGTGAACATCATGGACTTCTGCAAGCAGTTCAACGCCAGAACACAGGATCAGCAGGGAATGATCATTCCTGTAGTAATCACAGTTTACACAGACAGATCGTTCACATTCGTATGCAAGACACCTCCGGCTGCAGTTCTTATCAAGAAGGCAGCAGGCATCGAGCATGCATCCGGAACACCTAACAAAGTTAAGGTCGCTTCCATCACTCTCGCACAGGCAGAAGAGATCGCTAAGACCAAGATGCCGGATCTCAATGCAGCATCCCTCGAAGCAGCAGTTGACATGATCAAGGGAACAGCCCGCAGCATGGGAATCACGGTAGTTGAGTAATTGAGTGGGAGGCCGAGGGGCCGTCAGTACCACAAGGAGGAAAAAATGAAAAGATCAAAGAGATACGCAGGGCTCGCAAAGGCTTATGACAAGCATGAGCTCGTAGACGTAGCAACTGCAGTTAAGCAGATCAAGAGCTTTGAAAACGCAAAGTTCGACGAAACAGTTGAGATGCATTTCCGTCTCGGAGTTGACGGCAGACATGCAGATCAGCAGGTAAGAGGCGCTATGGTACTTCCTCACGGAACAGGTAAGTCCAAGAAGGTTCTCGTATTTGCAAAGGGACCTAAGGCAGAGGAAGCACAGGCAGCAGGAGCTGACTTCGTAGGCGCAGAAGACATGGCTGACAAGATCAGAACTGAGAACTGGTTCGAATTCGACGCAGTAGTCGCAACACCTGATATGATGGGTGTCGTAGGACGTCTCGGTAAGATCCTCGGACCTAAGGGCCTTATGCCAAACCCTAAGTCCGGAACAGTCACAATGGACCTCACCAAGGCTCTGGCAGATATCAAAGCCGGTAAGGTCGAGTACAGACTTGACAAATCCAACATCATTCACTGCATCATCGGCAAGAAGTCTTTCACAGAAGAGCAGCTGACTGAGAACGCAAACGCTCTCATCCAGGCTATCGCTAAGGCAAAGCCTGCAGCAGCAAAGGGACAGTACTTCAAGAGCATCACGATCGCATCAACAATGAGCCCTGGAGTCAAGATCAACCCGGCAACAGTAACTCAGTAAAAACAATCAGAGTTACACCCATAAAAGAGAATATCCAACCTGAGACAGCGGGTGCGAAAGCTTAATTTCCCGCCGAGGTACAATTCATAAATTGGACCCCGCAGTCTGTCTCACAGAAAGCGGGGTATTTTGTACCTGCAAGACTACACTAGGCGAAGGGATATCGCCGGAAAGGAGAACAAATGTCTGAAGCAGCAAAGCAAGCTAAGCAGGTCGTAATCGACGAGATCAAAGAAAAGTTTGAAAACGCTTCTTCCGTAATAGCTGTTGACTATCTCGGTCTCACAGTAGAAGAAGCAGACGCACTGAGAGCCAGCCTCCGTAAGGAAGGTGTAGGTTACACAGTATATAAGAACACCCTTATCAAGAGAGCCATCAGCGGAACTGACTATGAGTCTTTCGGAGATGTACTCAAGGGTTCAACAGCTCTCGCATTCAGCGGTGATGATATCACAGCAGGAGCAAGAGTACTTTCAAAGGCCATCAAGGATTTCAAGAAGATGGCATTCAAGGGCGGCGTTGTAGAAGGCCAGGTATATGACAAGTCCATGGTCGAGGAATTCGCAACGATCCCATCAAGAGAAGAGCTCATCGCAAGATTCATGGGAAGCATCCAGAGTCCGATGACAAAGCTCGCGCTCACTCTCAAAGCTATCGAAGAGAAGGGAGCATAGTTTACAGAATTTTACTAAGCGGAGCAGCATGAAACGCTCCGGTACACAGATTATTTGAAAAGGAGAAATAACAATGGATAAGACTCAGATCATTGAGGCTCTGAAGAGCATGACAATTCTTGAGATCAACGAGCTCGTAAAGGCTCTTGAGGAAGAATTCGGCGTAAGCGCAGTAGCAGTAGCAGCACCTGCAGCAGGCGGCGCAGCAGCAGCAGAAGAAGAAGAGAAGACAGATTTCAACGTAATCCTGAAGGAGATCGGTCAGGAAAAGATCAAGGTTATCAAGGCTGTAAGAGAAGCTACAGGTCTTGGACTGAAGGAAGCTAAGGCTCTCGTAGACTCCGCTCCAGCAGCAGTTAAGGAAAACGTTGAGGCAGCTGAGGCTAACGCACTGAAGGAAGCTCTCGAGGCAGTAGGCGCTGTAGTAGAACTCCAGTAGCAATTCCGCGTCATTTTCCGCTGAGCTTCGTTGCTGCTCGTGATTATCTCACTCACGTACTTCAGTACGCTCGTTCGAGAATCACTCGCGCGCCTTGCTCAGCGAAAAATCTCATCGGAATTACGGTTTCGATGAAACAAACATAACCACAAATTGGGCTATGAGATATTAACCCGAACCATGCAATAAAATGAGCCCCGGCTACGAGGCTCATTTCGTGCGTTTACAGGGTGGCAAAAACCGCCAAAAACGCAAAAAAACTTGCATTAAATTCAGAACAACAATCACTTGAAATCATTTTACAAGGAGTGAAACACATGCCACATCCAATAACAGTTGGTAGAAAAGAGCGTATGTCTTTTTCCAAGATCAATGAGGTCTGCGAGATGCCTAACCTTATCGATGTACAGACAAAGTCATACAAGTGGTTCATGGAAGAAGGACTCAGCGAGGTGCTTGAGGATGTATCGCCTATCCGCGATACCACCAACACCCTCAGCCTTGAGTTTGCAGACTATCATTTCTCGGATACTCCTAAGTATGACCAGGAAGAGTGCAAAGAGAGAGACGCTACATATGCGACCTCACTTACAGTCAAGGTCAGACTGATCAACCGCGAGACCGGCGAGATCAAGGAACAGGATGTATTCATGGGGGATTTCCCTCTCATGACAGAGAAGGGTACTTTTGTTTACAACGGCGCTGAAAGAGCCATCGTTACTCAGATGGTACGTTCACCTGGACCATATTTCGATGTCGCAACAGACAAGTCCAACCAGAAGCTGTTCAGCTCTCAGGTAATCCCTAACAGAGGCGCATGGCTCGAATATGAGACCGATTCTCAGGGAATTCTGTACGTAAGAGTTGACAGAACAAGAAAACAGCCGCTGACTTCATTCCTCAGAGCGCTCGGTATCATTGATCCGGAAACTCTTGCGCTCAGCAGCAATGAGGATATCCTCGCTATCTTCGGAGAGGACGAGAGACTCATGAAGACTCTCGAGAAGGATACTACAAGAAACAGCGCAGAGGGACTCAGAGAACTTTACAGAAGACTTCGTCCGGGAGAACCGCCGACAGTAGAGAACGCAAGATCAATGCTGATGGCTCTTCTCTTTGACGAGAGAAGATATGATCTTGCTAAGGTCGGAAGATTCAAATACAACCGCAAGCTCGGTCTTCATAACAGACTCGTTGATACAGTAGCAGCAGAGGATATCATCGATCCTAACACAGGAGAAGTCCTTGTTGAAAAGGATGGCGCGATCTCCCGCAGCATGGCTATGACCATCGAGGATGCAGGCGTTGAAGCTGTATTTGTATACAGCAAGACCGAAGGACATGAGGATGTCAAGACCAAGGTCATCGGAAACAATTTCGTTGATCCTTCCAAGTACATTGATATCGATCTGACTCCGTACAAGCTGTCGGAGAAGGTATTCTATCCTGTACTCATGGACATTATCAGACAGGCTGACGGAGATGAGGACAAGCTGAAGGCTGCTATTGCCAACAGAAGAAAAGAGCTCAGCCCTAAGCACATCATCCTTGAGGACATCATCGCATCCGTGAGCTACTTCCTCAACCTTAACTGCGGTGTCGGAGATATCGACGACATCGACCATCTGAGCAACAGAAGACTTAAGACAGTCGGCGAGCTCCTGCAGAACCAGTGCAGGATCGGTTTTGCCAGAATGGAAAAAACTATAAGAGAAAGAATGACTACTGAGAATTCAACACCTCAGCAGCTCATCAATATCAGGCCTGTAACTGCAGCTATCAAGGAATTCTTCGGATCTTCACAGCTGTCGCAGTTCATGGACCAGAACAACCCTCTTGCAGAGCTCACTCACAAGAGAAGGCTGTCAGCTCTCGGACCTGGCGGACTTTCAAGAGAAAGAGCCGGCATGGAGGTAAGAGACGTACACTATTCACACTACGGCAGGATGTGCCCTATCGAGACTCCTGAAGGTCCTAATATCGGACTTATCGGATCGCTCACAACATACGGCATCATCAACCAGTATGGATTCATCGAGACTCCGTACCGCAAGGTAGACAAAGAGACAGGCATTGTCACCAACGATGTGCACTATCTTGCAGCTGCTGACGAGGATCTCATGATCGTTGCTCAGGCTAATGAGCCGCTCGACGAAGAGGGACACTTCCTCAACAACAAGGTCGCAGTCAGAGGTATCAAGGGCGAGATCACCATGGTGCCGAAAAACGAAGTCGACTACATGGACGTTTCACCTAAGCAGGTAGTATCAGTTGCTACCGCAATGATCCCGTTCCTTGAAAACGACGACGCGAACCGTGCTCTGATGGGATCCAACATGCAGAGACAGGCAGTTCCTCTGCTCGTCACCGAGGCTCCTTATGTAGGAACAGGTATCGAGTATAAGGCTGCATGCGATTCAGGCGCTGTAGTTCTGTGTAAGTCCGCAGGAACAGTATCCTATGTCGATGCCAACAAGGTCAAAGTCACAAGAGACGATGACGGCACAGTCGATGAATACAGGATGCTCAAGTTCAAGCGTTCCAACCAGGGAACATGCATCAACCAGAGACCTATCGTCAGCTATGGCGAGCATCTTGAGGCAGGCGAGGTCGTCGCAGACGGTCCTTCCACCAACCTCGGTGAGATCTCTCTGGGCAAGAACCTTCTCATCGGATTCATGACATGGGAAGGCTACAACTACGAGGACGCTATCATCCTGAATGAGAGACTTCTCATGGATGATGTGCTCACATCACTTCATATCGAAAAGCATGAGTGTGAAGCAAGAGACACCAAACTCGGACCTGAAGAGATCACAAGAGATATCCCTAACCTTCCTGGCGAAATGCTCAAGGAACTCGATGAAGAGGGTATCGTAAGAATAGGAGCAGAAGTAAAATCCAACGATATACTTGTCGGAAAGCTCACTCCTAAGAGCGAGACCGATCTCACACCGGAAGCAAGGATGCTCCGCGCTATCTTCGGAGAAAAGTCCAAGGAAGTCAGAGACACATCTCTCAAGCTGCCTCACGGTGAAGAGGGTATCGTTATCGACGTAAGAGTATTCGATAAGACCAACAGCACTGAGCTTCCTCCGGGAGTAAACAAGATCGTCAGAGTCTATGTTGCTACCAAGAGAAAGATCAACGTTGGTGACAAGATGGCCGGACGTCACGGTAATAAGGGTGTTATCTCCAGGATCCTTCCTCAGGAAGATATGCCTTTCAAGGAAGACGGCGAGCCACTGCAGGTCATGCTCAACCCTCTGGGTGTACCTTCACGTATGAACGTAGGACAGGTACTCGAGGTTCATCTCGGTCTTGCAGCCAAGTCCAAGGGCTGGTACATTTCCACTCCTGTATTTGACGGAGCAAGCGAGAAGGACGTTATCCAGATGCTCAAGGAAGAGGGTTATCCTGAAACAGGAAAGCTCAGACTCAGAGACGGACGTACAGGCGAATACTTCGACAGCCCTGTTACTGTCGGATACATGTACATGCTCAAGCTCCACCATCTGGTAGACGACAAGATACATGCAAGATCCATCGGACCTTACTCACTCGTTACACAGCAGCCTCTGGGCGGAAAAGCTCAGTTCGGCGGACAGAGATTCGGTGAGATGGAGGTATGGGCACTTGAAGCTTACGGTGCAGCATACACTCTGCAGGAAATACTTACAGTCAAGTCCGACGATATCATCGGCAGGACCAAGACATACGAATCCATCATCAACGGCATCAATATCCCTGAGCCTGGTATTCCTGAATCCTTCAAGGTACTCATCAAGGAACTCCAGTCACTTGCTCTGGATATCAAGACCAAGGCCGGTGATGACAGTGAGATCAAGATCAGAGAGACATCCGAATATGACGGAGCTCTGACTCTTGACAGAATGCTCAGCGAGACAGACAGAAAAGCTGAGAAAGAAAAGAGAGAACATGAGCAGGACAGAGCTGCTGAGGAAGACGCAGCCCGCATCAATGCAGAGGAAGCAGAAGACACCATGACTGATGAAGAGATCAGCGATATCTCCGCTTTGCTCGAAAGCATGGCAGCGGCCGCAGCACCTGCAGAACCTGACATGGATCTTACAGAAGCAGTTGATATGGAAAGCCTCGATGCGCTTGCAGAAGCTGAAGCACGTGAGACTTTTGCAGATGAAGAGTAAGAAAGGGAGGAAATATTATGATGACAGACAACAATCAGGATCTGAGAAATATTGAGTCCCTTCAGATCAAACTCGCAAGTACAGATGAAATGCTGAGCTGGTCACACGGCGAGGTAACTAAGCCAGAGACCATCAACTACAGATCTCTCAAGCCTGAATTCGACGGACTTTTCTGCGAAAGGATCTTCGGACCTACCAAGGACTGGGTCTGCGGCTGCGGCAAATACAACAAGATCCGCTACAAGGGCCTTATCTGCCCGTACTGCGGAGTTGAGGTTACCAAGGCCAAAGTAAGGAGAGAGAGAATGGGCCACATCCAGCTCGTATCTCCTGTTTCACACATCTGGTACTTCAAGGGCATTCCATCAAGAATAGGTCTCGTACTCGATATGACACCTAAGGAACTGGAAAAGGTCCTGTACTTTGCTTCCTACGTCGTTACTGACCCGGGCGAATCAAAATTTGCTTATAAGCAGGTCATCGAAGAGGAAGAATACAACGAAGCACGCGAGATCTACGGCAAGTCTTTCCAGGCCGGCATGGGTGCAGAGGCAATCAAGAAACTGCTCTGCGACATAGACGTCGATCAGATGGCTATTGACCTCAGAGAGCAGATGTCTTCTGCAAGCGGCCAGAAGAAAATCAGACTCGTCAAGATCCTCGAGGTCATCGAGGCATTCAAGCAGTCCGGCAACAGGCCTGAATGGATGATTCTCGACGTGATCCCGGTCATTCCGCCGGAATTAAGACCTATGGTACAGCTCGACGGAGGAAGATTCGCAACTTCCGACCTCAATGATCTGTACAGAAGAGTAATCAACAGAAATAACAGACTTAAAAAGCTGGGCGAGCTCGGAGCTCCTGACATCATCATCCGTAACGAGAAGAGAATGCTTCAGGAATCCGTCGATGCACTTATCGATAACGGCAGAAGAGGCAGACCTGTACAGGGAGCCGGCGGCCGCAAGCTCAAGTCCCTTTCAGACATGCTCAAGGGTAAGCAGGGAAGATTCCGTCAGAACCTCCTCGGCAAGAGAGTAGACTTCTCCGGACGTTCCGTAATCGTAGTAGGACCTGATCTGAAGTTCTACCAGTGCGGACTCCCTAAGACAATGGCACTCGAACTCTTCAAGCCTTTCATCATGAGAGAGCTTACAGAAAGAGAGATCGCTCAGAATACCAAGCAGGCAAGACTGATGGTAGAGAGAGCTGATACAGAGGTCTGGGACGTACTCGATTACATCATCAAGGACCACCCTGTACTGCTCAACCGTGCCCCTACACTGCACAGACTCGGTATCCAGGCATTTGAGCCGGTACTTGTTGAAGGAAAAGCTATCAAGCTGCATCCGCTCGTATGTACAGCATTTAATGCTGACTTCGACGGAGACCAGATGGCTGTCCACGTTCCGCTGTCAGTAGAGGCTCAGGCAGAGGCCAGATTCCTCATGCTTTCAGTCAACAACATCCTTGCGCCTAAGGATGGTTCACCTATCACGATCCCTACTCAGGACATGATCCTCGGCAGTTACTACCTGACACATCCGGGCAGCGTCGAGAGAAACCGTCCTGCAGAGAGAGGCGACGGAAAGTGTTTTGCTGACTATGATGAGATGATCATGGCATACCAGACAGGCGTCATCGGCATCCATGCCAAGGTCAAAGTACGCCGCTGTGCGTATGAAGGTGATCCGGGCAAGCTGGTAGAGTCCACAGTCGGAAGATTTATCTTCAACCAGGGACTCCCGCAGGATCTCGGATTCGTAGACAGGGAAAAGGATCCGTACTCACTTGAGGTAGATTTCCTCTGTGAGAAGAAAGCTCTCGGAAAGATCATCGCCGCCTGCTTCAAGGTACACGGCAATACCGAGACAGCTCTGATGCTTGACTATATCAAGGATACAGGTTATCACTACTCCACAGTAAGTGCTGTAACGATCAGTATCTCAGACATGGAGATCCCTGCTGCAAAGGCCGATATCGTCGGTGCAGCAGAAAAGGAAGTAGACACTTACGAAGCTCTCTACAAGCGCGGACTTATGTCCAATAAGGAGAGATATGACAAGGTCATCTCCACATGGAGAAAGGCAACTTCCGATACAGCTGACGCTCTCATGGAAAATCTCGGCTCGATGAACAACCTGTACATCATGGCGAATTCCGGAGCGAGAGGTAACAAATCCCAGATCAGCCAGATCGGCGGTATGAGAGGTCTGATGGCAAACGCTACAGGTCACACTGTAGAGATTCCTATCAAGTCCAACTTCCGTGAAGGTCTGTCCATACTGGAGTACTTCATTTCGTCCAACGGTGCCCGTAAGGGTCTGACCGACACCGCTCTCAGAACAGCGGACTCAGGATATCTGACAAGAAGACTTGTAGATATTTCGCACAGCATCATCATTAACGAGGATGACTGCGGTACCGATGAGGGAATTGAGATCCGTGCATTCATGGACGGTAAGGAAGAGATCGAAAAGCTCTGGCAGAGAATCGCAGGCAGATTCACCATCGAAGATGTCATCGATCCTCAGACAGGCGAAGTGATCATTGGCAGAAATGAA
>Ga0310695_10008208_pt1 | contig 16275 bp, 14 predicted proteins | sample RumenRJG_04DNA_FD_203882 | JGI IMG/M metagenome (GOLD analysis project Ga0310695, IMG submission 203882) | Bovine rumen microbial communities from Lethbridge, Alberta, Canada - RJG_04 (v2) (version 2) | ecosystem: Host-associated > Mammals > Digestive system > Stomach > Rumen | place: Canada...
GGCAATGTGGGCGCCCTGGCGGAGGCAAAGCTGCTGCAGAAGCCCTTTGAGCAGATCCAGACTGCCTATCCCCGGCAGTGCGCAGCCATACGGGAGAGTGTGGACGCCCTGCACGCCCTGGAGAAGGCCCGCTGCGAGGAGCCGGACGCCGCAGCGGACAGCTTCGGCCGACTGATGTCGGAGCTTCTGGTTTATCGGGAGGACCGGTGGAGCGAAACCCTGCGTGCCTTGGGCTTTTCCCTGGGCCGCTTTATCTATGTGATGGACGCCTGCATGGATCTGGACAGTGATACGATCCGCAGCCGCTACAATCCCTTCCGGCGCTATTACGGACTGGATGACAACGAGCAGCGCTTCCGGGACATTTTGAAGATGCTCCTGGGAGAAGGACTCATGGCATTTGACCGCCTGCCTCTGGTACAGGATTCGGGCATTTTGAAGAATATCCTCTGCGCCGGTCTATGGACGCAGTTCGATCAAAAATACAGCAGCAAGAAGGGACAGGCAGATGGTACAGGATCCGTATAAAGTGCTTGGCGTCTCTCCGGGTGCCTCCGATGAAGAGATCAAAAAAGCCTATCGGGAACTTACAAAGAAATATCATCCGGACCTGAACCCCGGAGATCCCGGCGCCGCACAGAAGATGAACGACATCAACGCGGCCTACGATCAGATCAAAAACGGCGGTGTCCAGCAGCAGGCTTACGGGCCTTCGGCCGGTGCCCAGCAGCAATACGGATGGTACGGATGGGACAGTTGGAATGGCTGGCAGGGCCAGCAGACCCAGCAGCAGACTGAGCGCAGCGAGTATACCGCCGCAAAGAATTATATCCGCAACGGGATGTACAAGGAAGCGCTCAACGCCCTGTCGGGCGTGCCTGTCCATGAACGGGACGGCAAGTGGTATTATCTCCACGCTGGCGCCAACATGTATCAGGGCAACAAGATCGCCGCTTTGGAATCTGCCAAGCGGGCGGTGGAGATCGATCCGGGCAATGAGGAATACCGTATGCTGCTCCATCAGCTGCAGAGTGGCGGCGACTTCTATAACAATTACACCGTGCGGTACAGCAGGGGGCTCAGCCCCGACCGGCTTTGTCTGGCCATGTGCGCGGCCAATATGTGCCTCGGCCCCATGTGCGGCTACCGCTTTTTCTGTTGCTGAGATATCGTGAATAAAAGAGATCAGCCTCCGGCTTTGGGCCGGAGGCTGTTTTGTCAGCGGAAGAGCTCTGCAAGCAGACGATCCGTATAAGCTGTGAGGGCGGGAAAATCCATATACCGTTTGTATATGGCCTCCATTTCATCATGGAGGGCCTTGGCCCGCCGCAGTTTGTCGAAGGCCAGCGCCAGACAGCGGTCCCTCAGCTGCCGGGTCTCTGCTTCTGCCGCGAGTACCGGCGTGGCCGGAACAAGGGAACGCCAGACCGGCAGCAGCCAGCCGCTGTCTACAAAGGCCAGCGAGCGCTCCGGGAGCAGGATCGCCTCCAGTGTTTCCGGATCCAGCGGGGAAGGGCACAGGATCGCCGTTTCCCTGCAGCTGCGGCTGATATATGTGAGGGCCGCCTGCCCGTCGACTTGAACAACTTGTTTACATAACTTTTGTATTTCTCCGTTGAGACGCACATCCCCCTGGCAAGTGAGCGCGTGGAGAAAGCGTCGGCTCCGCGCGCCGGTTTTACCGGACGGCTGGAGCAGGGAATCGATTTCCGCAAGCACGGCAGGCTCTGGTAATGCGCTCGGTTTCCCGGCTTTTCCCAGATCGGCCGCGGCGGACAGATAGCGGTAAGCCTCTCCGTAGAGTGCTTTGTAAGTGCGGCTGATGTGCGAAATTTTCTCTGCATCCGCAGCGGTAAAGGGAAGCCTGCAGAAGTGGCCTAAGTTTACATAATCTGAATCCACGCCAAATCGGCGCGGCTCAGCCGCGTGAGGCGCGGTCCCGTCGACCCAGGCGGCGCGCAGGGCGGGGAGGTAGACGCCGTCCAGGGAGTCGGGATCACCGGAGCATAGTACGTAATGAACGGCCATTCCGCGTTCCTGCGCCGCCCGGCCGATCCGGCGCATGAAGCTGGATTTCCCGGTGCCGGGTCCGCCTTTGATGATATGGAGAAAAACGCCTTCGTCCGGCGGGAACCCATCGTAGAGCGAGGCAAAGCCGTTTTTGGAATTTGCCCCGAGAAAATAGGTCTGTGTCATACTCTGCCTCCTTGATCTGCTTCTACGTCAGGATATGCACAGTTTGCCCGAGTTGACAATGTTTCAGACGACAGGTATAATCTGCCCCAAAGGGGGCGGAACCTTGTACGAGACCATTTTATTTGATTTTGACGGGACGGTATTTGACACCATTGAGGGTATCACCAAGTCCCTGCAATATGCCCTGCGCAAGCACGGGGTCGAGGCGGAACCCGCGGAGCTGCGCTGCTTTGCCGGGCCGCCGCTGATCGATATGCTCCTGGAGCGGTACCCGTTTTCGCGCGAAGAATCGGAACAGATCGTTGCAGATTTCCGGGAGCGTTATCAGCCCATCGGCCTGTATGAGTGCCGCGTGTTCCCCGGGATCGGAGACTTGCTGGAGCATCTGCGGGCAGCCGGGAAAAAACTGGGCCTTGCCACCTCCAAGCCGGAACACCTGGCCAGACGCCTGCTGGAGCGGGAGGGACTGCTGGACCATTTTGATGTGATCTGCGGCACCCTGGGCGACGGGAACGACGCCAAGTGGCAGGTGGTGGAGCGGGCCATGGGGATCCTGGGCTCCGCGCGGGAGAGCACCGTGCTGATCGGCGATACCAAATGGGACGTGGCCGGCGCCCATCGCTGCGGCATCCCCTGCATCGGCGTGGCCTATGGCTACGCCGCACCCGGTGAGCTGGAGGCTGCGGGCGTGGACGGACAGGCAGCGGATATGCAGGTCTTAGAAGGAATGCTGCTGAAAAGCGAATAAAACGAAAAACCCCGGGAGTTCCCGGGGTTTTGTGCTGTCTTGCGTTTATGACATGAACTTGTCTATGGCCTCATTGAGGGCCTGGAGGTCCGGATTGTCCGCCCCCGCGTCCGAGACGCAGTGCTCCAGATGATCCTTCAGGATCACTTTGGCGGTGCTGTTCAGAGCGGAGCGGACCGCCGCCAGCTGGACAAGGACCTCTGTGCAGTCCCGGCCGTCTTCCACCATGCGCTTAACGGATTCCAGATGCCCGATGGCCCGGGAGAGGCGGTTGATGACCGCCTTGGTCTGGGTATGGGTATGACCGTGATCGTGGCTGTGCGCATGCTCGTGCTCCACCGGATGGCTGTGCACATGCCCGTCGCCGTGGTCGTGATAATAGACTTCCTGTTCGTCTGCCATAAAGATCCCTGCCTTTACCGATTATACTCACTATACAGTATTTTACAGGTTTTCACAAGCCCCCCGGGGGGATATCAGAGCCGGATCTCCACAGGCGCGTGCACCCGGAGACTGTCCGGCGTGACCGCACAGTCCAAGGCCAGGATGTGTACGCCCGCCTCCCGGGCTTCACAGAGCGCCCGGGCAAATTCCGGATGGGTGGCGCGGTTGGGCTCAAAGTACCGCACATCCCGCATCTGCACGATGAAAACGACCCATGCCTCCAGTCCCTCGCGGACACAGTCGATCAGACCGTGGAGATGCTTGACGCCCCGCTGGGTGGGCGCGTCGGGAAAACGGACCACGCCGTTTTCCTCCAGGGTGACGCCCTTGACCTCGGCAAAGCAGCTGCGGCCTTCCCGCCCGAAGGAGAAGTCAAAACGGGAATCGCCGTGCCGCTGCTCGGCTTTGATCCAGGATGGGATGAAGCCCAGACCGCCGGCGGCCAGGTATTCCCTGAAGACCGCGTTGGGCGCCGCGGCGTCCATGTTGATGAGCCGACCGTTTTTCTCCACGGCGATCAGATCGTAGGCGGTTTTCCGGGCGGAGGAGTCGCTGTGCTGCACATATACGGCCGCGCCGGGGACCAGCAGTTCCCGGCAGCGGCCGGTATTCTTCACGTGGCATACGGTTTCCGCTCCGTTCAGCAGCACGTGGGCGATGAAGCGGTTGGGTCGGGCGAGGAAGATCGCCGGGCTGATCTGTTCATACTGCATGGTCAAACTGCGTACTGTTTGACCCAGGCATTTACCGCCGCCGCAGCGTCGGCGTCGTCGGGCCCCGTCATCTCCAGCACCAGCGTGTCCGCATCATCGGCCAGGGCCTGGTGCAGCCGGTCGCAGTGGAGGGTGAAACGCTCTCCGATCCCCAGATATTGCCGGAACATCTCAGCTTCTTCCCTGGTTTTCAGGGCGCCCAGAATGGGCACGTCCGTGTTCAGCAGATCCTCCAGGGCCTGCCGGAATTGCGGGATGATCAGCTCAAAGCCGCCGATCTCATCCAGTACGGCAAAGGGATAGTAAGCGGCCTCGTTCAGAAGTCTGACGCCGTAATTGCGGTACACTTCATTGTCGGTCTTGGGACCTTGATCCAGAAAATACAGGAAACGCTGGACTTCCAGTCCTTCGTAACCTGCCAGTGTCGCGGGGGGGAGAAGATCATAGCCCAGCATGGCGCCGTCGTCGGAGAGGGCCTGTCGGGTCACGAGTCCCCCGGCAAAACTCATTTGATCCCCCAGCGCTTTCCGGATCAAGCTGGATTTGCCGCTGCCCGTGGGGCCTGTCAGAAAAAGCCGTTTTTGCATCGTTGTACTCCCATAGATGTTTTTCCACATTATAATCGGCCGACCGATCTCCGTCAAGCGCACAGGGGACTGGCAATCCACAGACTTCTGTGGTATGCTGTGTCCGGAAGAAAACATAAAGGAGAACAGCCCATGGAGACCTACACCAAGGCAAGCCGCTCCGACGCGGTGAGCGAGCGGGAAAAGAGAAACCGCCAGGTGGCCTATCAGGCGGCGCTGGAAGGAGTCGTGCTGCTGAAGAACGAAGGGGCGCTGCCTTTCCAAACCAAGCGGGTCGCTCTGTACGGCGCGGGCGCTGCCAGAACCGTCAAGGGCGGCACCGGCTCCGGCGAGGTGAATGAGCGCTACAGCGTCAGCATCCTGGAGGGACTGAAGGACCGGGGGTTCCAGGTGACTACCGACCGTTGGCTGCGGGATTATGAGGAAGAATACGCCCGGCAGCTGGCGGCGTATGAGAGGGAGCGCAGGCAGTTTTATAAACGGATCGGTGAGAAGTCGATCATCGATCTGATGATGACCAGCTTCCAGCTGCCGGGCGGCAGAGCCGTCTCCCGGCAGGATGTGGAGGAGAGCGCCACGGACAGCTGTGTCTATGTGGTCAGCCGCCAGGCGGGCGAGGGCGGCGACCGCCGCGCCGAGGCCGGGGACTATTATCTGACCGAAACGGAACTGACCAGCATCCGCGTCTGCGCCGCCAACTACAGCCATTTCGTGCTGGCCATCAACTGCGGCTCCGGGATGGATATGGCTTTTCTGGACCAGATCGAGGGGATCGACGCGGTGGTTTACCTCTGCCAGCTGGGGACCGAGGGAGGCCACGCCTTTGCCGATCTGCTCTCCGGCGCGGCCACGCCCTCCGGCAAGCTTTCGGATACCTGGGCCAGGACCTATACAGACATCCCCTTCGCCATGGAATACAGCTATCTCAACGGCAATTTAAAGGACGAGTTCTATCGGGAAGGCATCTACGTGGGCTACCGTTACTTTGACAGCTTCGGCAAAGAGTCCCTGTACCCCTTCGGCTTTGGATTGAGCTATACGGATTTCTCCGTGGAGGCAGAATCTGTTCAGATCGATGGAAAGCGGCTTTGCGTTTCCGCAAAGGTGCAGAATATCGGCAAGCGGTTCAGCGGCAAGGAGACCGCACAGCTCTATGTCAGCGCGCCCAACGGGCGGCTGTACAAGGAGTATCAGAGCCTGGCCGCCTTTGCCAAGACCAGACTGCTGGCGCCGGGAGAAACGGAAACGCTGTCTCTGAGCTTCTCTATGGAGGAGCTTGCCAGCTATGATGAAGCAGCCAGCCGCTATGTGCTGGAGGCGGGGGACTATATCCTGCGCCTGGGGAATTCATCCCGTTCGGCGAAGCCCTTCGCGGTTGTGTACCTGGATCGGGAAGTCACGGTCTCCGAGCATGAGGCCGTTTGCCCTCTGAACCGTCCCATGACGGAGCTGAAGGCAGCTGCCTTTGCCTTTGCAAGTACAGGGGAGCTGCCTCGCTATAAGCTGAAGGCCCAGGACTTCGAGACGCTGCGTTATCGTTATGAGACGCCGGCAGTCAGCGGAGATCCCCGGGTGCGCGCTTTCCTGGAGAACCTCAGCCTGGAGGAGATGGCGGAAATCGTCGTAGGCGTGGGCATGTTCGGCAAAAGCCGTTTCGACCTGCCCGGTTCGGTGGGAAATACCACCTCCCGCTTCTGGGATCGGGGCCTGGCCAATGCGGCGCTGTGCGACGGCCCGGCGGGACTGCGGATCCAGAGCCGCTCCGCACTGGATAAAAAAGGCCGTATCAAGCCCCTGCAGATGTCCCTTTCCGTTTTGGAGATGCTGCCCGAGATCGTGAAGAAGCCCATGCTGGGCGACCCGGAGAAGGACACGCCCCTCTACCAGTACAGCACCGCTTTCCCGGTGGCCACGGCCCTGGCCCAGACCTGGAATACGCCCCTGCTCCGGGAGATCGGGCAGGCGGTCTATGAGGAGATGAAGGAATACGGCTGCACCTTCTGGCTGGCACCGGCCATGAACATCCACCGCAATCCGCTCTGCGGCAGGAACTTCGAATATTTCTCCGAGGATCCGTACCTGAGCGGACAGATGGCGGCGGCTCTGTGCCGGGGGGTTCAGCGGGAGGAAGGCTATTATGCCACCGTCAAGCACTTCGCCTGCAACAACCAGGAGGAGAACCGCAACACCGTATCCAGCAATGTGAGCGAGCGGGCGCTGCGGGAGATCTATCTGAAAGGCTTCTCCATTGCGGTGCGCCAAGGCGGGGCCAAGGCGGTCATGACCTCCTACAACCGCCTCAACGGCGTCTATACCCCCAACAGCTATGATCTGTGCACCAAGGTGCTGCGCAACGAGTGGGGCTTTGACGGCGTGGTGATGACAGACTGGTTTTCCACCATGAAGGGGCAGGGGGACACGGCCCTGGCCATGGCGGCGGGGAACGATCTGATCATGCCCGGCGGCAGGTCATACAAGAACGCGATCCTGAAGGCCGTACAGCAGGGGAGGATCGGTATGGCGGACGTGGCCCGCTGCTGCGGCAACGTGCTGCGGGCGATCCTGAACAGCCAGACCCAGCGGGACTACATCGCTTGAGCCGAAAAACAGACTCATCTGCCCGGAAGTGGGACCAAATCGGCCCCGCTCCCGGGTCGATTTTTATGTCAATATAAACAAACTGTTAAAATTTTAAAAGTATTTTGGGCTTTGAAATTGATTTTACAAAATCATTAGAGTATAATATGCTCTCGTGCGACAGACGAAAACTGTCACAGAATGCCGAAGGAAAGGATAGACGGCGGCATGTGGAAAGCAGGGCTGGACATTGGCTCCACTACCATCAAATGCGTTGTGCTGGATGAAGAGGATCAGCTGATCTACACCAGCTACGAGCGCCATTACAGTCATATCGTGGAAAAAGCTGAAGAGCTTCTGCGCAAGATGGATTCGGATTTCCTGCACGGCAGGCAGGTGCTGCTGTCCATCTCCGGCTCCGCGGGCATGGGCCTTGCCAAGAGCTGCGGCGTCCCCTTCGTGCAGGAGGTGTTTGCCACCCGCGTGGCGGTGAACCGGCTGCAGCCGGGGACCGACTGCGTGATCGAACTGGGCGGCGAGGACGCCAAGATCCTGTTTTTGACCAACGGCCTGGAGGTTCGGATGAACGGCAGCTGCGCCGGCGGCACCGGCGCCTTCATTGATCAGATGGCAACGCTGCTGAAAATGGGCGCGGATGAGATGAACGAGGCCGCCCGCGGCGCCGCAAGGATCTATACCATCGCCAGCCGTTGCGGCGTGTTTGCCAAAAGCGACGTACAGCCCCTCATTAACCAGGGCGGCCAGATCGGTGACATCGCCGCCAGCATCTACAAGGCGGTAGTGAACCAGACCATCGCGGGCCTGGCCCAGGGCCGCCCCATCCGGGGCAAGGTACTGTATCTGGGCGGACCGCTGACCTTCTCCGACGTGCTGCGCAAGAGCTTTGACGAATCTCTGGGCGTCACGGGCCTCTGCCCGGAAAACAGCCTTTACTATGTGGGCATGGGCGCGGCCTTTTATTCCGATACGGCCTTCGACCCGCTGGAAGTGGCGCAGCGGCTGAAGAATTACAGCGCCACGGCCACCTATGCCAGCGAGCCGCCGCTGTTTGAAAACGCTGAGGAGCTTGCGGCGTTTCGGGCGCGGCATGCCAGGGCAAGCGTGCCCACGGTGCCTTTTGAGGAAGACTGCGGACCGGTACATATCGGCATCGACTCCGGCTCCACCACGGTGAAGCTGGTGGTCATTGACGGGGCAGGCCGGATCGTATACACCAACTACCAGCCCAATCTGGGCAACCCTCTGCCGCTGATCCGGGAGCAGCTGATGAAGCTGTACCGGGAGCATCCGGGGCTGCGCATCGCCAGCGCCACCACCACCGGATACGGCGAGGAACTGGTGAAAAACGCTTTCCACACGGACTACGGGCTGGTGGAGACGGTGGCCCATTTTACCGCGGCCAAGACCTTCCTGCCCCAGGTGGATTTCATCATCGACATCGGCGGCCAGGATATGAAATGCTTCAAGATCGAGGACGGAGCCATCAGCAATATCTTTCTCAACGAGGCCTGTTCCTCCGGCTGCGGCAGCTTCCTGCAGACCTTTGCCCAGGCGCTGGGCTATGACGTGAAGGACTTCACGGCCCTGGGCCTCTTTGCCGACCGGCCTGTGGATCTGGGCAGCCGCTGCACGGTGTTTATGAATTCCAGTGTCAAGCAGGCCCAGAAGGACGGCGCCTCGGTGGAAAACATCTCCGCCGGGCTGTCCATCAGCGTGGTCAAGAACGCGCTGTATAAGGTCATCCGCGCCTCCAGCCCTGAGGAGCTGGGGCGGAACATCGTGGTGCAGGGCGGCACCTTTTATAACGAAGCGGTGCTGCGGGCGTTTGAAAAAGAGATGGGCGTGGAGGTCATCCGACCGGATATCGCGGGGCTGATGGGCGCCTACGGCGCGGCCCTGCACGGGGCAAAGCTCACATCCCCGGAGCATATCAGCAGCATCCTTGATCTGCAGGCCCTGGAGGGTTTTACCCAGAAGGTGCGCAGCATGCAGTGCGGCGGCTGTACCAACCACTGCCAGCTGACGGTCAACACCTTTGCCGATGGGGTGCGCTTCGTGTCCGGCAACCGCTGCGAACGACCCGTCACCGGCAAAGCCACCGATGAAAGCATGAATCTGTATGCCTATAAGCGGGAGCTTCTGTCAGCCTATACGCCTCAAGAGGGGAAGCGGGGGCGCATCGGCATCCCCCTGTGCCTCAACATGTATGAGCTGCTGCCCTTCTGGCATCGCTTCTTTACGGAGCTGGGCTTTTCTGTGGTGACCAGCCCGGTCTCCTCCCGAAAGCTGTACCTTGACGGGCAGGCGACCATCCCCAGCGACACCGCCTGCTTCCCGGCAAAGCTGGCTCACGGCCACATCAAGGCTTTGAGCGAGATGGATCTGGACGCCATTTTTTACCCCTGCCTGACCTATAACATGGACGAGCAGCTGGGGGACAACCACTATAACTGCCCGGTTGTGGCTTATTATCCCGAGGTCCTGGCGGGCAACTGCCCGGAGCTGGAGAAGACCAGATTCATCTATGATTATGTGGGCATCCATCGCCCGGCGGATTTCGTGCGGCACATGACGAAGATCCTGGAAAAGTATTTCCCGGGGATCGCCAGAGCAGAAGTGAGCCGCGCCGCGGATGCGGCTTATGCCGAGTACGAGAGGCATATGCAGCAGCTCCGGCAGCGGGGCCGGGAGATCATCGAGCGGGCCCGCGCGGAGGGCCGGCGTATCATCATCCTGGCCGGTCGTCCTTACCATGTTGACCCGGAGATCAACCACGGGATCGATTCCCTGGTGGCGCGCTACGGCGCCGCCGTGGTCAGTGAGGACAGTGTCAGCTGGATGGAGCATAAGTTCCCCACCTCGGTCCTCAACCAGTGGACCTACCATTCCCGGCTGTACGCCGCGGCCCGGCTCTGCACCGAGCAGCGGGATCTGAACCTGGTGCAGCTGGTCAGCTTCGGCTGCGGGCTGGACGCCATCACCACCGACGAGACCCGGGAGATCCTGCAGCGGGGCAATAAGCTCTATACCCAGATCAAGATCGACGAGATCACGAATCTGGGCGCAGTGAACATCCGGCTCCGCAGTCTGCTGGCCGCGCTGGATGAGCAGGATCGGCTTAAGAGCAGAGGTGAACAAAAGGAGTTGGCCTATGCCTGATTTTGATCCGGGACAGTATCCCCGGTTTACCAAGGAAATGAAGCAGACCCACACCATCCTGATCCCCAATATGGCGGTGCTGCATTTCCGGCTGATGAAAATCGCTTTGGAGTTAGCCGGATACCATGTGGAGGTGTTGGGCAACTGCGGCAGCCAGGTGGCGCAGCTGGGGCTGAAATATGTCCACAACGACACCTGTTATCCCGCGCTGTTGGTGATCGGGCAGTTTTTGGATGCGCTGAGCACCGGCCGCTACGATCTGGATCACACGGCCCTGCTGATCACGCAGACCGGCGGCGGCTGCCGCGCCTCCAACTATATCCATCTGCTGCGGAAAGCCCTGGTGAAGGCGGGCTATCCCCAGATCCCCGTGGCCTCGCTGAACTTCTCCGGCCTGGAGAAGGACAGCGGATTTAGGATGACGCTGCCGCTGATCCGGAGGCTGCTGGCCTGCATCTTTTACGGAGATTTGCTGATGACCCTGCGCAATCAGGTGGCGCCCTATGAGGACACGCCGGGCCAGGCGGATGCGCTGACGGACCGTTGGATCCAGGAGCTGGGCGGCCGCTTTGCCAGGGGCCGGGGCATCTCCGCCAGAGAGATGAAGCGGGCCTTCCCCGGGATCGTGCAGGACTTTGCCGCCATCCCCATTACGCATGTGCCCAAGGTGAAGGTGGGCGTGGTGGGGGAAATCTACGTGAAGTATTCCCCCCTGGGCAACAACAGCCTGGAGGAGTTTCTGGCAAGTGAGGGCTGCGAGGTCAATGTGCCCGGGCTCATGGGCTTCTGCCAGTACTGCATCTTCAACATGTCCGAGACCAAGCGCCTGTACGGCGGCAAGGCCTGGGAGGAGTATGCCCCGGAGCTCCTGCTCAGCTATCTGGACGGCATCGAGATGGCCATGGGCGAAGCGCTGAGGAAGGGCGGTTTTCACGCGCCGGCACGCTTCAAAGAGTTGATCAAGCTGCCGGATGGGATCATCAGCCTGGGTGCCAAGATGGGCGAGGGCTGGCTGCTGACCGCGGAGATGATCGAATTGGTCGAGAGCGGCTATGAGAACATCGTCTGCGCGCAGCCCTTCGGATGCCTGCCTAACCACATCGTGGGCAAGGGCATGGTCAGCAAGATCCGCGCAGAATACCCGACAGCCAACATTACCCCCATCGATTACGACCCCAGCGCCACCAAGGTCAACCAGGAAAACCGCATCAAGCTGATGCTGGCTGTAGCCCGGGAGCGGCTGGAAGCGAAAGCGCAGTAAAGGAAAAAGCACAGACGATGATTGAACTGAACCAGTAAAAACGGACAATAGACAAAAGCCCCCTGATGTAGGAGAATAACTACATCAGGGGGTGTTTGTATGTCAGGGAAAAAAGGAATGAAGAAATATCCTGCGGGAATGCGGGAAAAGGTTCTAACAGAGTTAAAGGAAGGAAGCAGCCAAAGGGCATTGAGCTTGAAATATGGGATCAGTCGGTGGGCAATACAGAGCTGGAACAAGGAAGCTGGGATACCAAAACAGCGCGGGAGGAAACCGGCGAAGACCTTACAGGAGTACAAATATGAGAATAAGCGATTGAAAATGGAAGTGGAGTTGCTGCGGGATTTTCTCTCGCTCACCGGGAAGGAGTGAAGGCCAGCGTCAAACACAAGGTAATCTACCGTCATAGTGAGAAGTACAGCATCAGCGAGATGTGCCAGTTCTTCGGCGTCTCTCGCAGCGGCTACTATGGGTATGTAAAGCGGATGGAGAACCCGGCAAAAGATCTACCTTTGGCCGAGAAGATCCGTGAGTGCCAGGCAGAATGCAAGAGCACCTATGGCTACCGGAGAGTACACATTTGGCTGGAAAGACAAGGAATCCATCACAATCCTAAAACCGTTCTCCGAGTGATGAACAAGTACAGTTTGCTGTCTGTTATTAGGAGAAAGAGGTATGTGAAGTATGGAGAAGCTCTTCACCACTATCCGAACTTGCTCAACCGGAACTTTGTTGCAGAGCGGCCGAACCAGAAGTGGGTAACAGACATCTCATACATCCGCACCGGACAAGGCTTCCTTTATCTCTCTGTGATCCGCGACCTCTATGACAACAGCGTTGTCGCCTACAAGACTGGAACAGAACAGACCGTCAATCTTGTTCTTAACACCATTCGTGCTGCCAAGAGAAATGAGAAGGTCACTGCAGAGTTGCAGCTCCACAGTGACCAGGGCTTTCAGTATACCTCACCAGCGTACTTTAAGCTGACTCAAGAATACGGTATTACGCCGTCCATGTCAAGACGCGGGAATCCTTACGACAATGCTTTGGCTGAAAACTTCTTCTCGATTCTTAAAACGGAATGCATCTACCGACAGAAGATTGCGACTTTTGAGGAGGCCCGCACTCTCATTGACGACTACATCTTCTTCTACAACCACCAACGCATTCAAACCAAAACAAAACTGACACCGCTGGAGCTGCGGTGCCAGTTCGTTGCTTAATTCTTCTTTTCCTACTCAGCGGCCTTTTTGTGCTGTCCGCACAAATTGGGGCAGTTCAGATTCGTCTGTGCTTTTTATATTCAGGAGTTTTCAGAATCGGGGTCTTCGCCGGGCTCGTCCGATTCCGTACTGGGTTCGGGCGAGGGCTCCGCTGAGGGCTCGGGGCTGGGTTCTGTCGTGGGTTCCGCGGACGGTTCGACAGACGGCTCCGTGCTGGGCTCCGGTTCCGTACTGGGCTCGGGCGAGGGCTCCGCTGAAGGCTCGGCAGAAGGCTCAGTGGAAGGCTCCGTACTGACTTCCGGCGAAGGCGAGGGCTCCTCCGGCGTCGGATCCGGCTGAAGCAGTTCCGAAGGCTCCGGCGAGGGATCGGGAGTCAGGGTGGCTTCCGGCGTGGGCGTAGCCGACGGACTTGGGGTGGGGCTTGGCGAAGGCGTCGGAGAGGGTGTGGGCGTCGGTGTTGGCTTTGGCGTGGGCGTCGGTTCGCGGTTCCAGGGATTGGCAGGGTCCGGATCGCTGGGGTCCCAGCCGCGGCAGCGTTTGTTGCCGGAGATCTTGGGAGCGGAAGGCTTGCCCAAGGGACCGGGATCCGAGGAACTGTAAAACTCTACGCCGGCGATGCTGTCCCGGTTGTCGTAGACCCACTGGGCATCCTTTACCTGCAGACGCACACAGCCTGCCGAGCAGCTGGTCCCCAGCTTGTCAAACTCCCAGTATTCCAGGGAACCCTTGTCACCGAACACGGTATAGGGGACGGAGTGAAAGAGGATATTCCCGGTGATCTGGGTCACATATTGTCCGTAAACCTCGCCGAAAAGCGTCTGCCAGGTCTGCCGCCAGCCCAGCGAATAGATGCCGGAGCCGGGTGTGGCAGAGCCTGTGGAGCAGATCATGGCCCGAACGGGAACCGTATACTCGTTGTTGTCGTCACACATATAGACGGTGACGGTGTTGGCCTGGACGTTTACTTTCAGATAGTAGCCGCCCGGCCAGATCACCGGAGCGGCTTCCACGGCCTGAACAGGCGCGGCTTCTTCTTCGGCAACATCCGCGGCCACTTCCGCAGGCGGCGGCGTGGTAGTGACTGCCGGAATATCGGAAGGGCGCGGAGACGGTTTCGGCGTGGGCGTCGGGGCCGATGTGGGACTGCCGATCACCGCTGTGTTTGCGGGCAGAATGACCGTTTCCGCCTGCGAGACTGTCGCCTGATGGAGCAGGACGAGACAAAATATGATAATGCCCAGGAACACGACGCTCAGGATCAGGAGCAGCCAGTCCCGGAACGAGAGCTTTGCCTGTTTGGCGGGAGATACGGGGGAGGACTCATCCTCCGCCTCGGCGGGATCCGGAGCCTCGTCGGCCTGGCCGGCGGCCTGCGGGGACGCTGGCTCCTCCGGGGCTTTTTCTCCCTTGGCCAGGCGCAGGAGCGTATCCATGATTGCTGCTTCCTGCGTCAGCAGGAAGGCGTCGATCTCCGCCTGCCCGGCGCCCTTGGGGACCGTGACCGTCAGGGAGCCGTCGGCAGCAATATCCAGTTCCGGCACTTCTACATGCGCGCGGTTCAGGCGGTATCGGATCTGACGCCCGTTGAATTCGATCTTTCGATTCACGAGGATCTCCTGTTCCAGCGTTTTCTTTCTTTTTCAGTATTATACGAAGTTTTCCGCACAGCGTCAATACGGGTAAGCTGACGAAGCCGCGCGAATTTGGACCGGCGGTATTTGCATAGGATGACTCGAGGTGATCCTATGCTGGAAACTGCATTTATCCTTTTGCTCAACAGTCTGCTGTTCATGCTCCGCATCGCACCGGGGGATTCCTTTCCCAAGCCCCTGAGCCGACAGGAGGAGAGAGAATGCCTTGCCCGTTGGGCGGAGGGGGATATCGAAGCGCGCAATCATCTGGTGGAGCACAATCTGCGCCTGGTGGCCCATATCGTGAAAAAGTATTATGCGCAGGCCGATGACGTGGATGATCTGATCTCCATCGGGACTGTGGGACTGATCAAAGGCATCAATACCTACAAGCCCGAACGGGGCGTGCGCCTTGCAACCTACGCGTCCCGCTGCATCGAAAACGAGATCCTGATGCACTTTCGCAGCCAGCGCAAAAACGCCGGTGATCTGAGCCTGTCGGAAGCCCTGGACACCGACGGCGACGGCAGCGGTCTGTCGGTCATGGATGTGATCGCCCAGGAGGACGATATGGCCGAGCGATTGGGCAGCGCAGAGATCTGCGGCCGTCTGCGGGACTGCATCGACACGGTACTTACTCCGCGGGAGGCGCGGATCGTCCGGCTGCGATATGGTCTGGATGGGCTGCCGCCCAGGACCCAGCGGGACACGGCGGCGCTTTGCGGCATCAGCCGCTCCTATGTCTCGCGGCTCGAGAAGCGGGCGCTGGAAAAACTGCGCACGGCACTGGGAGAAGACGCAAATCCCGGATGATCAACAAAAAGACCGGGTATTGAACTGAAAACCAGTTCGTGATATAATGACACAACATCTTGAAAAAAGGCAGGTGAGAGCAACGTGCAAAGAAGGCGTGTGTTATGGCTGCTGTGCATGGCGGGGCTGTGCCTGGTGCTGTACACCATTGTGATCTCCCGCGTGGAGAACCGCACAGACGTGATCTTCGGCGGCGCCGACGGCGCGTATATCCGCAGCGACAGCGTTTCCTTCCTGGACCCCAACACGGTGGAGACGCCGGAGCCCACGGAGGATATCTGGCCGCAGATCGACATTACCCTCACCCAGTATTCCATGGTCAACGAGGACAATCTGCTCTCACCCCGTTATACCCCGGACGTGGATACGATCAGCATCACCAACTATCAGCTGTTCAGTACCGCGGCCATGCCTTATCTGGACGCACTGATCGAGGATTTGCAGGAGCACGGCTTCAGTGTCTATGTGGCGGGCGCCTACCGCTCCTACTCTTATCAGGAGAAGCTCTTCAACGGCAAGGCCAGCCAGATCGCCGCCGGCATGGGCGTCACGGATTATATGGATCCCCGCTATCAGGAAGCGGTAGAGGAGGCGAAGACCATCACGGCCTTCCCGGGCGGCAGCGAGCACCAGCTGGGGCTGGCGGTGGATCTGATGGATCGGCCCTACAACAAGCTGATCTATGAGAACATGAACCATTCCTTCTTCGAGTATCTGGACAGCATCTGTTTCAAGTATGGCTTTATCAAACGCTACCCTACCCGCAAATTGCTGCTGACAGGCTGGGATGAGCCCTGGCATTACCGCTACGTGGGGGAGGAGGCCGCCACCTTCATCATGGAAAACGGCTTGTGCTACGAGGAGTTCTATGCGCATTATGTGCCGGACTTCCGCTATTGAAT